>Ga0208313_100391_pt1 | contig 11944 bp, 11 predicted proteins | sample OSP_15_2_FD_187142 | JGI IMG/M metagenome (GOLD analysis project Ga0208313, IMG submission 187142) | Extremophilic microbial mat communities from Yellowstone National Park, USA - OSPB_Slides-mat_host_7_15 (SPAdes) (version 2) | ecosystem: Environmental > Aquatic > Thermal springs > Hot (42-90C) >... | reverse complement strand
CAGAAGATGGTGGAGTACAAGGCTAAGATACAAGGAATCAAGGTGGTATACATAGACCCTAAGAATACGTCCAAGACTTGCCACAGGTGTGGGTACGTTACCCACGTTGAAGGAAGGGAATATCGCTGTCCTAAGTGCGGTCTCAAGTACAACCGTGACCTGAACGCGGCTATTAACGTAGCCCGTGCCTTAACGAGAGGTACGGGTCGGGGGTACGTAAACACCCCGAAGGGGAGATGAAGGCGCGTCGTGAAGGCCACTGGAAACCCCAAAGCCCCGTCCGTGAGGACGGGGTAGTTTACCTTTCGTCTATGGGGACATATCTTCTTCCTAAATCCCCTACATATATTGCCTTAGGTCTGATGAGTTTGTTATCCTTGAGGTATTCGTCTACGTGAGCGGTCCAACCTACGACCCTGGCTGAGGCAAAGATCGTAGGGAACACATCTGGGTCGAATCCCAGGGCGTAAAACACTAGACCTGAGTAGAAGTCTACGTTGGGATATATTCCTCTGTTCCCAAGTATCTTGATACCTATCTCCTCTACACGTTGGGCAATCTCAAACAGTTCCCCTAACCCCTTCTCAGTCGATAACTGTTTGGCATACTCCCGTAGAATCTTTGCTCTGGGATCCATGGTCTTGTAGACCCTGTGTCCAAACCCCATAAGTCTTTGGCCAGAGCTTAACCTACTCAGGACGTATTTCTCCACGTTATCTGGGGATCCAATCTCAAGGAACTGTTTTAATGCCTCAGAATTTGCTCCCCCATGAAGCGGACCTTTAAGTGCAGATATTCCAGCCACCACGGAGGAATAGATGTCCGAGAGCGTCGACGCCACTACTAGACAAGCGAACGTGGACGCATTCATTTCATGATCGACGTGTAGGGTAAGGGATACATCCATGGATCTCACATCGGTGGAGGACGGCTTCTCTCCGTGAAGCATGAAAAGGAAGTTTTCCGCGTGGCTCAGGTTAGGGTCAGGTTCCACAAGGTCCTGTCCTCTCCTGGTCCTCTGTATTTGAGCAACTATAGTTGGCATTTTTGATGTTATCTTGATGGCCTTCTGAATAGTGTCCCCATCTCTTGAGTCTTCTAGTCCCATCATGCTGACCGCTGTTCTAAGCACGTCCGTGGGATTGGCGTTCCTAGACACCTGCCTGACGAAGCTAGAAATATGATCTGGCACTTTCCTCTCCTCGGCCATTAATTTCTTGAAGTCCTCTAGTTCCTTCCTCGTAGGCAACTTTCCGTACCAGATTAGATATGCTACCTCCTCGAAGTTGGAGAAACTAGCCAAATCATATACGGAGTATCCCCTGTAGTAAAGTCTTCCCAACTCACCATCTATGAAAGTTATTGAGGTCTCCTTGATTGCTACGTCCTCAAGTCCCTTCTTTAACTCCAACTGACAACTCCCTCAATTTATTTAATGCCCGTTCCTTATCTTTTTTCTCCAATTTGGCCCTACTAACCACATCCTCCAAGGTAATAATTACCTCATATGCGACTTTCCTATTAACTGGAAAAGGGACGCCGTCCTTACCACCAATTGCAAAGGCATATTTAAAGGGATCATAGGGTGTGTCCACGGGATCTTGATAGGAAGGCGGCTCCCTATAAATCAAGTCGGAGATCAGACTGAGAGCCCTCGCAGTTGAAGGACCTAGGCCCAAGAGCAGAGCCTCCTCTAAATTTCCAGGATTTGCTTCCCTAAGTCTCTCCAGGATGGATTCAACTCTCGTTACGTCGACAGGCCTCATATAAACGATCCTAGCCTCCCTAGATATGGCCCCGATAGTCCCTAAGTTCAACCAAGTGTCCAGGCTGGTACCCCTGATTACTGATTGAAGACGTAGATACTCTTGGACTATTTTCCTCGGGTTCTCCCGGAGAAGATCAAGGAGAGCTCTCTTAGCACCTTCCTTGGGAAGGACGTTGAGTACAGCGTCAACTCTGGCTCCAGATATACCCTCATGAGGCTGATCAACTGGATCGCTCACTGACCTCCAATGATATCTTCTCGCGAACTTGGTATCCACATTCATGCCCTGCTGAATCACAGCCCACTCGCTCTCAGTGACCAGGAGTGAGTGATGATAGAGTTCGTGCCCGTCTTGGAGGAGAGTGGTGTCGACCTTGGCAACGAGCCTACTGATTCTCCCCAGCTTTGTTGCGTCCACGTTTAAGACACTCGAGATCTTCTCCAATTCCTCCTGAACTTGTAACGATGCCCTTCCCTTACCTCCAAGGACAGCCAATCCGTCCTCCTTAGGGTTCACGGACTCCTTCACTATCCCTAGGGTTACAGTGGTCGAACCTGAGGAGTCCCAATCCATTCCAATAACGTTGTTGAATCCCTGAAACCAAAGCGGATTAGAGAACCTTTGTACGACCTTATCTGGACCCCACTCCAGGAGCATGACGTCCAATAAGGCCCTAGACATGCGCTTCATTATTGGGATCAACCAATTGGGAACCTTACCGTTATGCAGGGGAAGGTCGGCTACTCCTGTTATCTCCACGTGTTTATTTAGCTCGCCATAATATATAAAGGACGTGATATTCTGGGCCACCTCGGACATCCATTCTCCTCGTTATCTGGACGTATTCTTCTCATCTAGGAGAAATCTCCCTCCATCCAATCTGATCCTCCTGGCTGGAGATCTCGTAGATAAGGGGAGAGTGATACACTTTGATCCTATTTACAGAGCCCTAAGTTCGACGAGCGTAATAGCTGTTTTCGGAAACGAGGACTTCAGGGAAGTCAGGGACGAGTTCAGGAGGATGTATCCCAAGGTGATATGGCTGGAAGATGAATCTCACACCGTAACCCTTGACCATATGACCATCGAGGTGGTGGGAAGTGAGGGGATAATATCCAGGCCGACAAAGTGGCAAAGGGAATTAGGAATTAGCGAGGAAATTTATATGAAAAGATTTGAAAAGATAAATAAACTACTCTGTGATAGTAAGGCTGACTACCTGATCTTATTAACGCATTACGCCTCCTCGTACGTCACCGTCACAGGAGAGAGGAGATGGGCCTACCCAGAGCTGGGTTACCCACTCGTCGAAAACGTCGAGTGTAAACCGGATTTGGCCGTTCACGGTCACGCTCACAAGGCTACAGTCTTGAGGGCCGTAGTCGGGAACGTAAAGGTGTACAACGTAGCCCTCCCAGCGAATAAACAGATAGTTTCTATTAACGTAGATTTAAATGAAAAGAAAAGAAAATGAGTTTCTTGACACTCACACCCTCTGTTCTGGGGGAAGCTCCTCGTATTTCTTGAACATTAGGTACCATGCCTTAGCGTTGGGTAGCTTCATCCTCATCTCAGCTTCCATGAGAGTGGTCGGTGCACCTATAACTACTTCCTTACCTGGTTCCCAGTTGACCGGTGTAGATACCTTTGCCTTATATGATACTATTAGGGCCTTGGTGATCCTTATGAGTTCTGCCATGTTTCTCCCTGCCTCTATGGGATATTGAGCCATGAATCTTATGGTCCCCTGAGGATCCACTATGAAGACTCCTCTCACAGTAAGCCCAGAGTTCTCCTCCACAAGATCCAATAACCTCGCTAACTTTTTGTCTGGATCCGCTATCACGGGGAACGGTATCTTTATCCCATACCTTTGCTCAATGTCCGTTAACCACGCTATGTGGGAGTATATGCTATCCACGCTGAGCCCCACCAGCTGAACTCCCAGTTTCTCAAACTCAGGATAAGCTTTAGCGAACTCCACGAACTCAGTAGTACAAACTGGAGTAAAATCTGCTGGATGAGCGAATAGGAATAACCATTTGCCCTTTCCGAAGATGTCCTTGTAAAAATCTATCGGCCCGGCAGTGGTCATTACCTGAACGTCGGGGAACTTCTGATACGTTTTCACCAAACTTTATCACCTGAAAGTTAAAAGAGCTCTTAAGTAAAATTAGTTTGCATCAATGGCTGGATCGGATGACTATAAATTCTTCAGTGCATACTTTTACTCTCATACCTCACTACTCCTTCTCTTTGAATCACGTCAATCACAACGTTCGTGACCCAGTTAAGGGCCGGGCCCCTTATTCCAAATCTCCTCAACATTCTGAGGAAGAAGGGTATCCTTAAGGCAGCACCTGCCGCCAGTGGATGACCCCCTCCTCCAAGACTTACCGCGAACCTTCTTATGTCCACATTATTACTCCTGAAAGATATGGACTTCCCGTTTGCCGAGACGAAGACGTCTGCTCTGTTCCTGGTCATGAGATATTGTGAGGCATAACTTATGTCTGGGGGTCCCTTCCACCTTATGGCAATAACTACCCTTATTCCGTTGACCTCAACTACCTTCGCGTATTTTTCCAACTCCTTATATCCTCTCAGCTCCCTGTCTACCTGCTCCTCTAAGATCCTTTGAAACTCGTCGTTCCAAAGAGTTCCCTGATAGAAAGTCTCAATCAACTTCTTCTTCCACTGGAAGTCCCTGTTGTTCTCCACTACCCTCCTGAGTTTCTCCCCTAACGGGTCGTTGTGAAGCCAAATGTCCACAGAACAGTCAGCTGAGGCTAGCTTCCTAGAGATTTCGTCCTCTGGGTTCATGACCTTATTTATCACTCCTGCTCCACACGTCGTGACGTCATGATGTACCTCTACGCCGGCCTCTTGAAGTTGCCTCTTCCACTCCTCTTTCCACACGTGATGGTCAAACCACTTTATGGTAGCCCCCTCAGCCTTGAGCCTCCTCACGGCCTTCAGTACTGAGGAGAAGGTGGACTCGTTTAGGCCTAGATCGGCCAAGATTACGGTATTAACTCCTCTCAACTCTAACTTGGAGAGGAGCTCATGAACCCTCGTGGGTTCTGTGAACCATATGGATTTTGGGAGAGAGCCCACTGCCCTGGCATAAACGGAGGCAGAAGCCGTACCGTCGAAGTCGTTGTGGACTATGGCGTAGTAACTCATTTCCATGTCTAGAGTCCCGCTTTACTTAAAAATGATTCCGTCAGAGGGAGTGACCACTCCCCTGTAGAGGAAATCCACTTGCCTGAGAAACGCGTAGTAGTCGAACTCATTGAGTGCGGATACTGAGTCCTTAGGAACAACGATGCTATACCATCTCAAGGCCGCACTACCAGCTGTGTGGAGGACGTATATGTTAGCTACCGTTCCGATGATCACGAGAGTCCTGATGCCTTTTACGTCAAGATAATAATCCAACGACGTGCCGAAGAAGGCGTCGTATCTCAACTTCTTGACAACAAAGTCCTCCTCGGTAGGTTTTAGCTCATCCACAATTTCAGCTCCCCAGGTTCCTGCAACTGCGTGCTCACCCCAAATATTGAACTCAGGATCTTGCTTCATATGCCAATCCTGGGTGTAGATCACCCTCACTCCTGCCCTTCCGGCTCTATCCAAGAGTTTAGATATGGGGTCTATAGTCGCCTCCGCCGCTGGGCGTAGAGCTTACCTTACCTCCCTGACGAGATCGTTCTGCATGTCCACTACTAATACTCCTGAGCTTCTAGAGTCCAGTTCCAGGTTATCCGTTTCATTAATTGGAGGAATCTCTACTAGCTTGTTATCCATAGTACAGACTGTAACGCTTCTACGTAACTACTGGTTATTTTTAATCATCTAAATATCGTTTTGACAAGTTGTGTCTATATAGTATCACCGAAGTAGTTTTCATTGATCCCCCTAACTGATGACGGGCACTGCTCACGAGGTTTGGGGAGTGATAAAGGTGTGGATGGGAGGGTATTGAAGTTTCCCTCGACCAGCCCCAATGAGTTGAGGGTGACCCTGTATGATCCCTTAAGAGGGGTGCCCGTGGTGGAATTAGAAGTAATTAAAGAAGCAGCAGTTATCAGATTTTACCTTGATTACAGGGCGCTAACTAAGGGAAAATCCCACAACTGCGGTAAAGAAGGTAAGTTACGCCACGGGTAAACACTAAACACCTGACAAAATAATATACTTTACAGCAGTTATGGAACTTTAACGTTGCTGAAGTTTTCATCAGTCCCGGAGATCCGCCTGAACGAACCCGAGAACCTAGGATTTCCATGACTGCTGTTATTTAAAAATCTCTGACGTTTCTGAAGGTACATCCCACTGCACTGAAAGGTTTTAGACCTCATATCTTAGTGCAACAGCCGGTTCTATTCTGGACGCCCTATAGGCTGGAATAATTCCGGCTAGGAGGCTGAATACCGCCGTTATTCCTATAACTTCCAGCATAAATACAGGTTCGAAAACTGGAGTAACGTGTCCTCCGAAAGGATTAGCTCCTCCAGGTCCTCCTCCACCGAAAGAATTAGCTCCTCCGGGTCCTCCTCCACCAAACCTCACTCCTCCCGAGTTGGACAAAGAGGTGAGAAGGTACCCCATACCTACACCAGCTCCCACACCAGCGATCCCACCTATGAGTCCCATCATTATGGACTCTGCCATGAGGAGTATCATTATACTTCTCCTTGTGAAACCTATTGCCCTCAGAACACCTATCTCTCTGATCCTCTCCATTACAGTGGTGAACATCGTGCTCAATATACCCACGAAGGCTACTATGAATGATGATGCCCCAGCCACGAAGAGTAGGCCGTCAATAGAGGCAGTGGTCTGATTTATTAGGGTGACGAACTGCTCCACTGAGACTACCCTCACGCCATTGCCTAATGTGTTCTGGATCTCTGAGGCCACTTGGTTGACTTGAGACACGCTGTCTACAACCACTATTGCCCCAGAATATTGATCCCCATAATATTGTCTACCGACTATGGATTGCACTATTAGGGATTGATCTACGTCGGCGAAGGCGCTACTGAACTCGTTGAAATTGCCCGTGACTAGGAAGGTTTTTGTCACCTTTCCCTCTGGGGTGTTCATCACTACCTGGATAGTTTGCCCCGTCTGATATGTTGGTTGAAGGGGATATTGGGGATGAGCGATGTAATATCCCACCACGGCCCCGAAGGCTGAGTAAGGAGATGGATACTGTCCAGTTTGGAGTGCGAGACCTGGGAACGCCGCCTGTGCCTTTGACATGTCTATGGAAAGGATCTCGGTTCCCGTAGGTCCGCTAGGTGTTTGTATGGTGGCTGGAATGAGATAATAGGGTACGACCTCCTTCACTCCCTCCAGTTGTTGTATCTCTTGGATGACGTAAGCGTTCAGTTTTGAGTTCCCTGAACTCACAAACACGTCGTTTGGAGAGGTGCTAGAGAAGAGATTGTGGTAGATAAGGTTAGAGAAACCTAGGGTCAAACCCGTGAGACCTACCACTATGGCTGGCCCTATCAGGATCCCGAGAATAGTGAGACTAGTCCTAAGTTTCTTTGACCTAAGGGCCTGGAAGGACAGGCTCAAAACGTCTCCCATCCTCATTTCTTCCCCCTCCTTAACACATAGATTATGGCCGATGTTATTACTAAGACTACCACGATATAGATCAGGATAGGAAGTACATTCTGCCTAGAGTGATGCAAGAAGTGAGTCTGATTCAAGTTGGTTTGAGTTAAAGTGTCCGCGAGTTGATAGGTGATGTTGTGTGGTTGATACAGCGAGTCCTCGTAGGACACGACTATGTTAACATGTTGAACTCCTCCTTGGGAGGGAGTGAACGTATAGGAGAAGGGGGTTGGGCTGTTGGGTGGGACGCTACCTATGTACGTAGGACTTCCATTGACGTAGACGGTAACGAAGTTAGCCGAGGCGGTGCCGAAATTATTAAGGATGCCGTTCACGGTGACGGTCCCGTTACTTACTAGGGCACTGGGTTGTTGTAGAACCAACTTCACCAACCCCGTAGAGATCAGGGAAAAGTTGTATCCCTCTTCCTGGGATGAACCTCCTGGGAGGAGGTACTCCACGGTTAGGCCCAGAGGGAGGGAGGAGGTGCTGGTAACTGTGGGGAGCATCACTAGACCGATGTTCTCGGCCCTCCCCGGATATAGCGTCCCTAGATCCACCGAGTTCTGAGATATCGAATAGAGTGATGGTTGGGAGAAAAGACGGAGCTGAACGTTATAGAGGGGAACTTCTGCCGTATCTAGTACTCTAACAGTGATGTTATTGGGAACTCCGTAGTATACGACTGAAGGTAAGACCGAAACCGATACGAGTTGTTGCGAAGGTATTACGTTGAACGGAATTGTGTACTCTAAGGTCTTAGTGACTCCCTGATAGTTATAGGACACTATCAAACTCAGGGGATATGTCCCTACCCCCAGACCCTGAGGGGCGTAGAGCTGGTATAGGAGAGTTACGTTCTCACCGGCGGCAAGATAGTTAACGGTCTGGTTACTCATGCCCACCAGTGAAATCCCCTGTCCGGTCAACCTCACGGAAACTGACGACACTGGGGTGGAACCTTGGTTAATGAGCACAAGGGGGAAGGACTGTTGAGAACCCTGGTAGATGGTTGTATTACCATATTGGAGAGAGATCTCCTCTGATGGGTACACATAGATAGCTACCTTGGAGTGATAAACCGAAGTCCCGTAATAGGATGAGAAGGAGATCGTATAGGGTATGGTAACGTAACCTGGAGTGAGATTGCTAGCTAAATTGAGGTTGAAGGACACCTGGTAAGAGCCGAATGATTGTATGGATGGAACCAGAAAGTTGGTGTAGGGAGACGAGATGCCTGACGGCAACTTCAGGCTAACATTGACCCCGCTTATGGGATATGGGAAGGGGTTGGCGAGGATGAAGCTCAGTGGTACGCCTGTCATCCCTGGGGTAGGAATCAGTTGATCCTGTGGGCTCCCCCAAGTGGGATCAGAGAGCGTGGGACTAACGTTAAAGTAATTGACATAAATGTAAGTGGTAACCGACGCTTGGAAAGTTTGACCCAACTCCTGATAGCTCACCTGGAAATTGATCGGGTAGACCCCTGGGGCAGTCGTGGGTGAGACATCGAAAGTGAAGTTATATGTGGACTGACCATAACCAGAGGAGGGAGTGAAATTGGTGAAGGCTAAGGAGAGGCTGGATTGCGTGACGATGGAATCAACGAAATAGTTAACCGAGGAGTTCAACCTCAGTATCACAGAGACAACCGAGGAGGGTGTTCCCCTACCTTGAGTGGCGTAAACCTGGAGAGGCGACTTAGGGTAGATGGAAATCTCCAGGGGAACCTTGGAGCTAAAGGTCACATTGGCGTTACCAGAGGTTATGTTGAAATTAGTGGCATAATAGTGGTATCCCAAGTAGTTCATGAAACTGACAGTGTAATTGAGGGTATAGCTACCTGGTGAAGAAAGCTGGCTCACGTTGACTAACTGAGTCACCTCTTGGATTCCTTGTGCCGGAATAGAGGAAGCTGTGAAGAGAGCGTATCTTTGTCCTCCCTGGCTGTAAACCCCCTTGGGTAAAGACACGTTTATGACCACGTTGTCCTCAACGTGATCTGAGGGATTAGCTACCTGGATAGTCAGTGGAACTAACCCCTCGCCAACGAAGGCCTGCTGAACCGTAGAGACTCCCCATTGCACGCCTACAGGAGTGGGGAAGTTAACGCCATAGACCGGGACCTGGAGGGTGAAGGTCTTCCCTTCCACGCAAGTGTAAGCGGCTATATTTACCGCGTAGGTCACGGTCACCCTAACTGGATAATAGCCAGGACTCGTGGTATTGCTTACAGTGAGATAAAAGATGGCCAAGGATTCTCCATTAGCTGTTGACGTAACTCCCGTGGAAGTTTCTCCGACTACCGTGAAAGGGGATCCGCTCGGGACGGAGATGCTCATGCCTATGATCGTTGCATCTACCTGGGAGGCCTCAACATAAAATGGGAAGTCTGTATAACCGGCGTGTGCATTCACAGGAGAGGATGGACTGCCCCAACCATAGGCTATAACATATACGTTTGGAGTGACGGGAGTCGAGTAATAGACCTGCGGAAGCGAAAGACCGATCAACAGGAACGTGAGGCCAAGGATTGCGAGATTCCTTTTCATACCCTGAGGCATCGAGATGTATCTTAAAAAGATTATCAATAGTCCATTTTCCGAACTGCCCAAGTTCAATGAGTGGACTCTGGAAAATGCTTTTATTGATATTCAGGCATAGAATCCCATGGAAGTAATAAAGCTGGAGAAGGTAAGCAAGGTATACGGGATCAAGGTAAAGGTCACTGCACTCCAGGACATAGACCTCAGTATAGAGGAGGGAGAGTTTGTGGCCATAGTAGGCCCCTCAGGTAGCGGAAAGACTACACTTCTCACCATAATGGGGACCTTGGCGAAGCCTACTTCAGGTAAGGTGTACGTTTACGGTAACGATGTGACTACAATGGATGACGATGAGCTATCCAAGGTGAGAAACTCATATATAGGTTTCGTCTTCCAAAATTACAACCTCGTCGAGAGAATGAGTGCGGTTGAAAACGTCGAGCTTCCATTGATAGCCAGGGGCGTTTCAAAGAGGGAAAGGAGGGAGACGGCCATGAGGATTCTAGAGACTCTCGGGCTGGGAGAGCTAGCCTACATGAAACCTACAGAGATATCTGGGGGACAACAGCAAAGGGTCTCAATAGCTAGGGCGTTAGCACAAAATCCTAAGATCGTTCTTGCTGACGAGCCTACAGCTAACCTGGACAGCAAATCCGGGGAGACAGTACTCAAGACTTTCCAGCAGGCAAACAGGGAGTTTAAGACCACTGTAGTCATTATAACCCACGATCCAGATGTGGCCTCCTACGCTAGAAGGAGGGTTTACCTTAGGGACGGAAGGATCGAAAGGATCGACTAGATGAAGCTGAACTCTTAAACTACAGACCTTGAAAGGCTTCCATGGACAGGTACTACACAATACTGATCCTGGGCGGGATAACCTTCGGAACTGCAGCTATCTTCATCAGGTTTTCCTCCCTCAGTCCCTCATTCATAGCCTTCTCCAGGTTCTTCGTGGCTGGGCTCATCCTCTCAAGAGGGAGGTTGAGCCTGAAGGAGATAGCCGGCAAGTGGAGACCTGGACTCCTTTTGGCAGCCCACATGATCCTTTTCATCCTTAGCGTATATAGAACGACGATAATAGATTCCACAGTGTTGGTCTCAACGTCGCCGCTCTTCTCGCTAGCCTTAGCCCACTTTGTGGGGATAAGAACCACTAAGAAGGAGTTAATAGCCGGGTTGTTAGCCTTCCTAGGAATAGTAATCATGAACTACCCGCTACAAGCTGGATTACTCCTAGGAAACTTTCTCGCCATCATTTCAGCACTCACAATAGCCCTTTACACCATAATCCTCGCTAAGGGGTCCACTGAAGACCCCATGATTCTGACTTCCCAGATTTATCTTGCCTCATCGATCTTCTCCTTCCCCTTAGTACTCCTTCAGGGGATAGGAAACGTCAACATGACCTCTTTACTTTCCCTGTTAGGCCTGATAGCCTTACCGACCCTCATAGGTCATACCTCGGTGATTTACTCGTCAGGTCATGTGAAACCCCAACATATAGAGATCATAGGTCTCTTGGAACCTGTGGTAGCCTCAGTCCTCGCTGTGCCTCTCTTCGGGCAAATACCAACATCTACAGAAGTTTTAGGAAGTGCAATGGTGATAGTATCAATCATCGTAATTTTGTGGAGAAGATGAGTGTAGAATGATGAAACACTTTACCTTATTAGCTTCACAAATGTCAAGACTTTACCCGCCCCTGGGCGATTCAGGGCTCCTTTGCAAATTGTAATATCTCTGTTGATTTGGACTTATTCAATGAAGGAATTACTGAATATATTTGATCATATCACGAAGAAATAAGGAACCTTGTAATATTATTGCAAGAGCGAGATAACAGGTCGAGAGGTTGTAGTTGAGGGCTATGGCCCGGGCGATCCTCCAGGGGGAGTGGCACTTCCCGAACTCTCCAGAAGGGAGTTGAAGGACTCGGCCAGGTTGTTCGACCTGAGGAGGGGCCAGAGCTCCCTGGGGGCGAGGAGGTAGGAG
>Ga0208313_100385_pt1 | contig 12037 bp, 13 predicted proteins | sample OSP_15_2_FD_187142 | JGI IMG/M metagenome (GOLD analysis project Ga0208313, IMG submission 187142) | Extremophilic microbial mat communities from Yellowstone National Park, USA - OSPB_Slides-mat_host_7_15 (SPAdes) (version 2) | ecosystem: Environmental > Aquatic > Thermal springs > Hot (42-90C) >... | reverse complement strand
GAACCCGCATTTAACTTCCAAGTCCTGCCCCAGATGTGGACGGGTTTCCCGAAAGGTAGGACTTTTCGTTGTGAGAGGTGTGGTTTCACCCTGGACAGGCAACTTAACGCGTCCCTCAACATCTTCCTCAAGATGTGCGGGTTTCCCCCACCTCTTTCTCACTCCCTCTGGGAGTAGGTGGGTCGGGGTTACCCCGTTAAGGGGGCGGAGGAGTAACGGGTTTCCCCGCGACTCCTGTGAAGCCCAAGGGCTGAGAATTGGATACAAATTCATGAAAATTTAATGAAGCCCGAACCCCTTGAAGCTAAAATCAATTGTAACCATACTAGATATGGATGGATTTTCCGCTTGTCCCTACACTTTCATTTCACTCATCTTATGTTCAATCATGATGAAGTGTAGGGACTTAGCCCTCAACCACCCACCAGCCTTAACGGTAGGTGGGTCATGGGACTCCTTTGAGCCCAACGGCACGGGGCTCACATCCCAGATCACTCCCACCCTTTTGGGCAGAGCCCACATCGGCGTGAGAGGTCATCCTTTATCAACAAAAATATTATAAACAATATAAAAAGATTTCTATTAATGTGAAAAAGGATTCAGCCCAAAGGTAGGTAGTAGTCTCAAGATATGCTGGTTTCCCTACGCTCGTGGAATTCAGCAGGTGTGGTGGGGTCGCTCCTATAGGTTTCTCCTCTTTCTCTAATATTATCCGAACTCTACAGTAAACCCTGAAACAGTGTTAACAAAAGAGTTCTTAAGGCCCAGAGATACTAAACTTACCGCGAATATCTTGCATCTCCCTCGACTTATAGTAAGTTCCGACAGGAGCGGTTCAGGGAAGACACTCATTTCTTCAGGGATAATGGCGGCGTTGGCAAAAAGGCTTAAGGTTAGAGGTTACAAGGCCGGACCCGATTTCATAGACGGGGGTTACCATAGGCTGGCCACAGGAAGGCCCTCAATCAACTTGGACCTCTTCATGATGGGGGAGGAGGGCGTGAGGAGGAGCTTAGTAAAGTACTCCAGAGGATTCGATTTGGCTGTAATTGAGGGGGTCATGGGATTATACGACGGTCATGGCATGAGTTATAGTACCTTCCAACTTTCTAAAACGTTGAAGACACCCATCGTCCTAGTCGTGGATTGTAGTGCTATGGGTAGCACGGTAGGCGCAATAGTCTATGGGTTGAAGAGCTATGCAGGGGCTGACGTTAAGGGAGTGATATTTAACAGGATAAGTTCTGAGGGACATTTCAACTACTGTGCAAGCGGAGTAAAGGATGTAAAGATTCTAGGTTATATTCCCTTTGTAAAGGATATTAAGATCCCCTCTAGGCACCTGGGCCTATTCACTACAGAAACTCTTAGGGACGCAGAGAGGATAGTAAAGGAGGTAGCCAGTCTAGTAGAGAGCTACGTTGATTTGGATTCAGTGATGGAGGTAGCAGAATCAGCAGGCAAATTAGAACTAGAGCCAGAGAGTCATGAGAGCCCTGAAACGAAGACTCATGGAGTTGCAGCAGTAGCCTACGATCAGGCGTTTAGTTTTTACTATGAAGAGAATTTAGACAGGTTAAGGGAGAGGTATGAGCTAAGGTTCTTTAGTCCTCTAGAAAATGAGAGGGTAGAGGACGCTGATTTCATATACATAGGAGGTGGGTACCCAGAGCTCTTCACCTCTGAGCTGAGTTCGGCACACTTGACAAAGAAGTGGATATTAGACTCAGCAAGTTCTGGAGTACCCATTCTGGCTGAATGCGGGGGACTAATGTACCTTTCTAGGTATATTAAGGGACAGGATCAGACTAAACGTGATATGGTAGGACTTTACGACATAGGAATTTTCATGCCTGGGAAGCTCACCTTAGGCTATAGAAGTCTCAAGTCCATAAGTCCAAACATGTTGGCCGATGAGGGAGACAGCATAAGGGGTCACGAATTTCATTACTCCGCTCCCGAATACGTCAATGAGAGTAGGTTCGCTTTCAAAACAAGTAGTGGGAAAGGTATCAAGGACGGTTTAGATGGAGCCATCACAAATAACGCTATCGCTCTCTACACTCATCTTCACTTCTCAAACATCAAGAAGAGGACTGTCTTTTGAGCTCAAGCCTCTTCACCCTCTCCAACATTTCCACTAGCTTGTCCACGTCTTTAGCGTAAAGTCTTATCTTGTAGGGATACTTGGCTGAAGTAGAGTCGATTTCAACGTATTTTTTCTCCCTATTTAATACCATGTTCGAATTAAGGAGATGCTTAGCGTGAAGGAAAACCGACATTCCGCCAGAGCCTATTATCCCCTTTTCGGTCACCTTATAACTTAACGGTGCCATAGTAGACATCATTGAGGGTCTAAATAGTCTCCTGTAAACGAAGAAGCCGAACAGATATATCACTTCGAAGTAAGCCAAATATACTCCAAGTCTGTAGTAGGGATCAGTTTGTGCTGTTGCTAGTTTGGAAACGTAATTATAGACGAAAAACAAAACGACAATATATATTAAATATGAGAATAACATCATCATGTTCTTCTTTGCAAACTGCATGTACTCTCTCTGGTAATCTTGATCCTTTGTTATGAGCTCATTGGCGTTCTTTTCCTCATATAGTGTGCCAGAGTTGGCCACCTCAAGCATCAACTTCCTATCCCTCAACATCGGATTGGACTTGTAAGTCATGGAGAAAGTTATCGCCATAATTATGATGAAATATGAGATAAACGCCTCCAAGAAGTACTTGGGGTAGAAGCCTAGGATAATGGAAATCACAATGAGATATCCTTGGCTCATTGCAGCAAATTTCCAATTATAAGGATTGGGAGTCGTCGATGACATACTGAATGCTATATATCGAGCTACCTTATATAGTTATATAACAATGAGGGATCTCTATGTGACACTCCTGTTGATCACCACGATGCTCCTGGGAGGAGCCTCGTATACATTCCATTACCATCTCAATTCCCTCAACGAGGATGTTTGCCTGAAGGTTACCATTGAGCCTTCAGTTAATGTATCTGTCTATAATTTATCTGATGGAATAGCCATAAATTTTCAGAATACCCTCAAGAACGTCACTACAGGTTTGGAATACGAAGTGTTAAATTCTACTTCACTATTTTTCCCTTTATTTCAGTTTAAGCCCAATTCAACGTACCACGCAGTTATAGAGACCAAATATGATCAATTTGAAGTCATCATATCGGTTGAGAGGATTGAGGAGGGCAGTTTAACGTTAGGCCAGGATAGAACGCAATTAAACCAGGGCACAGGTTACTTGGTATACTTCTTTGGGCTCATGGTCGTATCAATAATTCTATCTTTCTTCCTAAAGAAATATAAAAAAGAATATTTCTAAAATACGAGCAGATTGGTAACTTACTTCTCTCATAATCTAGGGGCAACCCAGAACTTTATCAGGGCACCTCTATCCAGGATCACCTGAGTCCTGAGGGGTATACCCGAACCGAACCCAACTTCCAGTTCGTCTGAAAAGTTAAGGGTAGACGCCAGTTTCTCCAGGACTGGCAAACTGTACCTTGCACTTCCAGGACTTTCAATTTCAAGCTTAGATAGGGGTTTCGAGTTTCTCAGATGCGCTACGTATCTCTTCCCTAGTTCCTCAACCTCGGCTATCACTTCCTCGGCTTCTGATCTCAACGTTATCTCCTCCCCAACTTCAAGGCCCTCATCCACTAGCATCTTCAGAGTCTCTCCTTTCATGACGAGGATCGTCGAGGGAGTGACATTAGGCTCCTTCAGAACCTGTGGTTCTGCTTTAGCTCCTTTCAGGTAAAGGTTAGTCCTAGTACCGGTCTTCTCATCTCTCACCGTAATCCTTATACCGCTTTCCGTTTCGGATATCTCCACACTAGACCTGCTCGACTTAGCCTTGGCAAAGATCTTCTTTATCTCTCCCAAATCCAGCTCTATTGACAAAGGCTTATCGAGTGAATACTCATCTAGAGCATCCCTAGGGACGCTTATCACACCCATCATAACCTTATCTTCTGTCAAATGTTTACTGTTTATTCCTTCATCTGTAAAATTAAGGATAATCTTCTCTGTAATCTTAGACATGGAAGAAATGATATAGTAGAAGTCCTTAGAACTCCCATAAATGAGCCTAAACATTATTCTCCCTTACTCTTCTTCGTGCTCTTACTCTTTTTAGGGCTTTTCTTCTTTGACGCTTTAGACTTCTCAGATTTCGTCTGAGTAGTAGACGAGTTTTCCTCGAAGAGTCGTTTAGCCTCCTCTATGCCAATCTTGCCAGATATTAACTTGTACCACACCTCCGTATTCTTAGAGAGTAACTCTATGTCTTGCAAAGACATAGCTGGGACTCCTTCTTCCTCATCTTCTCCCCTTATCTCTTCGGCTCCACTATTGGGAACGTCCTCCCCTTCGTCAAAATCCTCAGACAAATGGCTCACCACTTATCAGTTTAGGCTGACCATTAATAATTCATCTGTATCGGAATCTCTTGTTATTAATTCCCCCCTATTCAGTTGCATTAGCATTTCATATATAGCCTTGAACGCTTCCGGATGAGAACCCCCCAATAATTTTGAAACGTATTCCAGTTCCCTCGGATCCCTCATATTAAAAATGAAGAGCGAATCTGAGTTATTTATTGCCTTCTCTATGCCATCTTTGGTCTGTGAAACTAAGACTACTCCGTAACCGAACTTCCTACCTTCCGCAAAGAACCTTTCAGCGATACGCTCCCCAGCCTCCCTTGAGACCAGGAAAGGGGCCTCATCTATTACTATCATTCTCCTCAGCCCAGAACCGCCGAGCTTGTACATATTATGCATAATACCGTTTAGGAGTGTTACCATTATAATATACTTTATTTCATTGGAGGGCAGGCCCGAGAAGTCCAGGATCACTGAGCCCTTTATGAGTACGTCCATGTCAACTTCACCTCTCATAAAGACGCTAGAGTCCAGGAACCTGAGGTACGTCTCTAAACCTTCCAACCTCGACATTTCCTCGCTACGAATCGAGAGCTTCTTCTTTTTTTGGAGCAGGGAGATCACGTCCTTAAAGGTAGGAGGGGGTAAGCTCCACGTCCTCTGATCCTCCTCATAAATCCCCTTATCCTGGTAAGCCTCTAACAGTAAGCTGAAGAAGTCCATAGTCTGAAGGTGGCCGAGGTTAAATACCGACTTTAAAGCAATGGCGACCTCAAGGGCCCTGTCCCTGGGGGAGAAGCCAAAGAGCGAGAGGGGGTTAACACCAGTCTCAGAAAGGTTGATGGTATTTGCGGAGGGAATTGAGTACTCCCCGTGAAGATCGAAGATGATAAATGGTAATCCAAGAGACGTCATCAGTTTCTTTACTAAGGTTGATTTCCCAGTACCACTGGATCCTAGAACAACAGAGTTGTAGTTCTTTCTCTCGGCTAGGTCGATACAAAGGTTGCCCTCTCCCTCAATCCATTCGTATCTATAAGTGTTCGGCAGAGAGGTTCTCCTTCTCTTAAGGACTCTCCGGATATTTCCCACACAAACCCCTCGACCTTTCCTGATGGGGTTTTGGGAGAGTAGGTAGGGTAGACTTATCCAGGAGAGTGAAGAGATGGGGGCTAAGTAAACTCTCCCTATCCAGGCAGCGATTAGTGAGTCCAAGACAGATCCTAAGAATAGGTAGATAGAGCCACTGAGTATATACCCTGTTACCGCAAAGGCCAAACCTATTGGTATTAACCCAACTCTAGGTTTGGTGATTATATACCGCTTGAAGTCTATTCTCTCAGGAATCGTCCTATGCACGACGTACCAGATGGACGAGCCCAAAAACGTTCCTCCCACATATAGAGAAAATATTAAAGGATCCATGGGAATACTTAGTAGAAATAAAACTGAGTATAGAGAGGCAATATTCAAAACTGAGAGGAGAAGAGAACGGGTCAGGAGAAGGGTTAATAACCCATAAGATGAGGCGAAAGCTAAGAAGATTAGAAGAGGAATTGAATAGTAGCCCGGGATGATAATCTGTGAGTACTTTAGCACCAGTGCGGAGCAGATCATCAGCGATTGTAATACTACGAACCTTAGCTCCCACATAATATACTTTAAACCCCACCACGCAAACCTAAAAATACACTTCATGTCTACCAAGTCTCAAGACTTCATAAGGAAGCTCAGGGAGTCAGGTTATGTCAACCTTACCCCCATACAGAGGTTAGCCATCCCTAAAGTCCTCTCTGGGACTCACCTGCTCATTATAGCGCCAACAGGCCACGGTAAAACTGAGGCAGCGATAATCCCCATCATGTATAATATCTACATGAAGAGACCTAAAAAAATCTCAGCTCTCTATCTAACACCTCTGCGAGCTTTAAATAGAGATATACAGTACCGATTAGATAAATTAGGTCAGTCCTTCCAGATTAAGGTATCCACAAGACATGGGGATTCCACAAGAAAGGAAAGGAGAGACCTATTACAAGATCCACCAGATCTATTGATCTCCACTCCAGAGACACTACTTTACTTGTTGGTTGACAAAAGGGTGAGGGAACTCCTGACCGGTGTCAGGTGGGTCGTCATAGATGAAGTCCAGGAGATGCTTGATGAGAAGAGGGGGTACGAACTATCGGTAATGCTCCAGAGACTAAGGCTTATAGCGAGGAATCCACAAATGATAGGGCTCTCTGCGACATTGGGAGACGTGGAACTAGCCAAGACCTTCCTCAGTACTGAAGGTGAAGTGGAAGTAGTCAAGATTGAGGACATAAAGAGTTCCCAGATCATCATCGAAATACCCAGTTATAATGAAGAGCTAGTGAACGAAGCGGTGAAGCACAGACTAGATCCTAGTTTGATGTCCAGATTGAAGAGATTGAAGGAGATAATTGAGGAGAATAGGCCAGTCCTCATATTCACCAACACTAGAGAGACAGCTGAGTTCCTGGCAAGCGAGCTCACTACTCTTTACGGACTTAAAGTGGCCTCCCATCACGGCTCCCTATCTAGGGAAGTGAGGGTCAAGATAGAGAGGGAGTTCAAAGAAGCTAAGCTAGACGCCCTGGTAGCTACCTCAAGTCTCGAGTTGGGGATAGATATTGGAAGTATAAACCTAGTGGTTCAATACATGTCACCGAGGCAAGTCCTTAGACTCCTTCAGAGAGTAGGAAGGAGTGGGCACTCCATTGAGAAGACATCTAGGGGAATAATCCTACCCGGGAACAGCCTCTTTGATGTCCTGGAGTGTCAGGCCATATACGAGGCCTCTAAGAGGGGATATATAGAGCCCGTTATCTATGAGATGAACCCCCTTGACGTAGTGGCTCACGAGGTCGTGGGTATGGTACTCGAGGGAATAACTTCCCTAGACGAGATCTTGGATATATTTAGGAAGTCTCCCTTCTTTAGATCTCTATCTCTTGAAGATTTGAAAGAAGTTGTGGAACAGTTGGAGGCCGAGAAAATATTAGTGGCAAAGGAGGGCAAACTGAGGTTGGGTAGGAGAAGCTGGAGGTATTATTTCACCACAAACATGATACCAGACTCCAACAGGAGTTACATAGTCGTTGAAGTCGAGACCGGCATGAAGTTGGGGAACCTAGACAACCAATTCGTTACCGGCCTAGAGGAAGACAGCATATTTGTGTTAGGAGGCAGGCTCTGGAAGGTCATATCTATAGAGGAAGGCAAGGTCTTTGTGAGTAGGGCAGAACCTAAGAAGGGCATTCTACCCTCATGGTTCGGTGAGTCCATCCCTGTGGAGAAAGAGATATCCATGATGGTATACAGCTATCTTTCTGAGATGATGGATGGAAAGAGGGAAGGGGTACAGGAGGTGTCGGAGAAAATTAAGGAACATGTTAGAAGGAATTATCCTAAGCTAGGTCCTAATAAGATCGTTGTAGAGCTTGTCGGCTCAGACCTCGTGGTCGTCCACTCTCCGTTTGGAAGTAGGGGTAACAATACCTTGGGAACTCTCCTTAGTGCAGTTTTGGGGTCGGGAAAAGGGCTTAGACCCACCTTCCGTAGCGATCCGTATCACGTAGTCATAGCCTCGGTCTCCTCCCTCTCATTGGAAGATATTGAATTCGCCATTAAATCGCTCAGGGAAATGGATGAAAGATACGCCACTTCCGTCTTAAGCGAAACCCTAAAGGAGACACCTCAATTCAAGTGGGCATTGTTCACGGAGGCCCAACGCTTCGGTGCGGTGGAGAAGGGAGCAGACATAAAGCTCACCCAGCATGTACTTAGGACCTTCTCAGACACTGTGGTAGGGAAGGAGGCAGTAAAGGAACTTCTGTCTAAACACCACGACCTCTCTGTCCTAGAGGCGTTGAGACAAATGGACTGGGAGGTAGTTAGGGTACCCTCACCTTCTCCTCTAGTCCAGGAGTTCCTGGACAAACTCATGGTCTCCTCAACCTCTGAGGATAAACCATTAATTCTTGAAGTCTTCAAGAGGAGGATGCTGTCTAAGGAGATCTTACTGGCGTGTCTTATCTGCGGTTGGAATCAAAGACTCAAAGTGGAAGATACGCCTCAGAGGTGTCCTAAATGCGGTTCGATTTTCCTTACGGCCACTTACCCTGAGGACAAGGAAGCGTTACAGGTTATCCGAAAGAACATCTCTGGGGAGAAGTTGAGGAGAAATGAGGCCAAGAGATTGAGTGAATTGAAGAGAGTTGCCTCTCTCTTCTCTAACTATGGGAGGACAGCTCTAGTGGCATTTGTGGTCAGAGGTGTGGGACCGTCTAACTTGGGGAGACTGCTGTCGTTTTTAAGTCAAGGAGAGGATGTATTTTATAGGGAATTAATGGAGGAAGAGAAGAAGTTCTTGAGATATAGGAAGTTCTGGCAGTAAGTTTTTAATGTAAACGTGAGCTTTGACATTCGAGTGGTGTAGTTATATGGCTTTGATAGAGGTGGGAAGAATTTGTGTCAAATTAACGGGAAGAGAGGCAGGAAGTAAATGTGTAGTTGTTGACATTATAGACAATAACTTCGTCTTGGTTACCGGACCTAAGAACGTGTCTGGAGTTAAGAGGAGGAGGGCTAATATCATGCACTTGGAACCTACCGACAAAAAGGTCGAAATAAGTAAAGGGGCTTCCGACCAGGACGTAGAGGCTAAACTGAAGGAGCAGAACTTGATAGAGTTCATGAAGGAGAAGGTGAAACCAAAGATACCCGTGGTCTAAATGGATTTTTATCCATTCGTGTTGAAAATAGATGAATTTTGTGGCTACACTAAACGCTGGATCTTCAGGAAGGAGTATCAACCTGCAGGAAATTACGGGAATTACGCTGACAATAGACCTATTCAGAGTCTGATCAACTCATCCATTCTAAATATAGATAAACCCCCAGGACCCACCAGTCACGAGGTGGCGTATTGGGTAAAGACCATGTTCAAGTTGGATAGAGTAGGTCATGGAGGGACCCTAGAGCCCTAAGGGGCGGGGTAATCCCAAAGTGACTGGAGTCCTTCCCATAGGCTTAGGCAAGGCCACACGATTAATGAACCTTGTGACCAAATCTGGGAAGGAGTACGTGTGTCTTATGGAGATCCACTGTGACTTCAAGGAAAGCGAGTTGAAGGATGTCGTGAGCCAGTTCAAGGGCGTTATATATCAGAAACCACCCGTCAGGTCCTCCGTGAAGAGGAGAGTCAGAAAGAGGAAGGTAGACGAGCTTGAGGTGCTCGAAATAGAAGGAAGGAGGGTTCTGTTGAGGATCTCTTCAGAGCCCGGGACTTACATGAGGAAGTTGTGTCACGATATCGGAGTTGTCCTGGGATGCGGGGCACACATGAGGGAACTTAGGAGGACTAGATCCGGAGTCTTTGTGGAGAGAGATTCAGTGACTCTCCACAGACTTTCCGAAGCTCTCTACTTGTACAGGGAATGCAAAGACGATACAGAGCTCAGAAAGATACTTTATCCCATGGAAGTGGCATTCTGCGGCATTCCAAAGATTATAGTGGACGATGAAGCAGTCAACTCGATAGCCTATGGGGCGCAGCTCATGGCTCCCGGGATAGTGGCACACCAGGAGTTCAGGAGGGGCGACACTGTTGCCCTTATCACCTGGAAGGGGGAGGGGATAGCTATAGGGAAAGCGTTAACGGACTCCGACAAGATTGGAAAGAAGGGCGAGGTGGCCAAACCTGACAGAGTACTTATGGACAAGGACGTGTACCCGAAGGCTTGGAAGAAATGATGGTAGTCGTGGACGTAGTGGAGGGAATCCCACTATCCTTGGTTAGCTTTCCAGGTCTCTTCTCTAAGAAGAGACTAGACCTGGGAACTAGGATACTCTTGGAGAACCTAGTGATTCCTGAGGAAGGGACTGTAGCTGACGTGGGGTGCGGTTACGGACCTGTTGGAATTTACGTTGCCGTGAGGAATCCTAGGCTCAACGTCTACATGTTGGATGTGAACCCGTTGGCCGTTAAGGCCTCTCAGATGAACGTAGAGAGGTACGGCCTTCAAGGTAGGGTTAAGGTGATGAAGAGTGATCTGTTGGAGAAGTTAGAGGGTAAAGTTAGGGCCATTTATTCCAATCCTCCCCTCTCCAAGGGAGTCGAAATCCTAGAGAGGCTGGCAGAGCAGGCAGCTTCCAAGTTGGACAAGGAGGGTTGGATACAACTCGTGTTATACAGGGGAGAAACCAATGCTTTGAAAATATTTACTAAGTATTTCTCTAGAGTAGAGACTGTTAAGAAGGTTAAAGGCTACTCACTAGTTTTAGTAGTAAATGATTAAAGGGCAATTTGAGAATAAGTCATGCCGGGGTGCCCGAGCGGACCAAGGGGCTGGCCTTGAGAGCCTGCTGGGAAAGCCAGTAGGGTATCACCCTGCGCGGGTTCAAATCCCGCCCCCGGCGTCTTTCTATCAGTGCTTCTCATGGGATAGAGATAGTTTTAAAGATTAGATGCGTAGGATTTCTCTTAGTGCCGCAGTAGTCTAGCCCGGTCCAGGATGAGGGCCTGTCGAGCCCTTGACCCGGGTTCAAATCCCGGCTGCGGCGCCATTCTTTTACAAGTTCATGGAGCGTTACAACCTTCGCAGTAACCTGGTCATGAGAGAGTGATTGAGCCCAAGTTCCCCATGAAGAAGACCAAAGCGAGCCCGCCTAGGGATTTAAATATAGGCCTCATCTCACCTAATCTCATGGCAAAAAGTTCTGGTATAGATCAGTAGTTAAACATAACCAACGTCAAAACGATATTTAGAAGTAATTAAAAATAACTAGTAGTTACGTACAGCAGTTATGGGAATCTTAGGGAGGTAATACGGGGAAGTCGGTGTTGGTGAGAAGTTTTTCGACGTCGTCCCGCTGAAAAGGTGCGGAAAGAGACAAATCGAGTTCGCTAGGGAGAGGCTGTCAGGGAGATCAACAGGCTGGGCGTGGTGAGGGGGAAGGAGAGGAGCAGGAAGGTTGACTGGCACTTATCCTCATGGTCCTGGTAGATGGGAGGGCCAGCGTGAGGAACAGGGCCGAGACGTTCGGGTTGGAACGTGAATTGATGGGGTGTTGGGAGAACTTGACGACGCGTGGAGGTCCTGTCAGGCTGGTGAAGGGTCAGGTCGTCATCGTGGACGACACCGTGGACCACGACGCTCCGGGTAGACGTGAGCCCCCGAGAACTACTGGATCTACTGCCACACCCACGGGAGGTTCGAGAGGGCCTACCCCCCGGAGTCTACTTCGCTGACCTGACCCTGGGAGACCGAGTGGTTACGGTAAAATTGCTAGTCCGGGAACGTAAACGTGACTCTGGGACACACGCCAGGTACCTCTACACGACCGACCTCTCGCTCAGCGAGGAGGAGATCGAGGAGGCCTGTCGTGTGGGAGATCGAGGAGCTCCACAGGGACGTCAAGGCCTTGGGACTGGAGGACTCCACATTCTGGAGGAGGGAGAGGCTTCAGGGCTACCTCGCGATCTTCACCGTGACCAACGTCGTCAGGGAGCTGGTGGGGGAGCTTAACCTGAGGAGCGTGGAGGCGTTCCTCAGGTCCTCGAGCGCCATTTAGGCTGATCGCTGGGGC
>Ga0208313_100369_pt1 | contig 12288 bp, 8 predicted proteins | sample OSP_15_2_FD_187142 | JGI IMG/M metagenome (GOLD analysis project Ga0208313, IMG submission 187142) | Extremophilic microbial mat communities from Yellowstone National Park, USA - OSPB_Slides-mat_host_7_15 (SPAdes) (version 2) | ecosystem: Environmental > Aquatic > Thermal springs > Hot (42-90C) >... | reverse complement strand
TATGCGTTACTTTGGCAAGCTCCCGTTCAACTACTTTGTCAGGGGCCACATAATTGCCTATACCCTCAACAAGGACAACATGTTGGTGTGGAAGGACAGGCCATTTGTAAGGGGCCTGGTAAAGGTTAAGGTGGCGTCTGAGGATTGGAAGAAAATCATGACCACTTGGAAGCTGGTTGGCCTTGAAGTTGATTGGAAGCCCCAGACAGCCTGGCTTACCAACTATAAACTGCTTAAGTCAAGGCGTTCTGAGGAAAGGAAGCTCCTACTTGAAATACTGAGAGACAAGGCCAGGGAGAGAGGTGGTCTAGATGTCCTTGCTGAATGACCCTGAGCTTGCAAAGTACCTGAATGACCCTAAGATAGTCAGGTTCTGTGAATACTGCAAGGCCTACTTTGGAGACCCAACTGAGTGCTACGCCACCTACAATAAGATGGAATACTTCTATCACAACCTGGGCTTTGTCAGAAGGACAGGTGATAGTGATTTGAGGAAGCTCAGGGCCACTGGCCTGGTTTACTCCAAGCGGTTCAAGTTCTCAGACGGCAAGCCAGTGGTGTTCTTCTACCCAACTGACAAGCTTGTGCAAATCTGCAAGCAGTACCTAGAGGCAAGGAAACAGGGAGACAAGCAGGCTGAAAGGATAGCGTTTAGGGCCCTTTACGGCACCGCTAGGAGAGGTGAAGGGCAATGAGTGATTACCTCTTTGAGTGTCATGACCAGTGCATGAAATCTGACCCTGAGTGCCTCAGGTGGTACCAGATTTGTGATAGGAAATACAGCAATGACAGGAAGGGCAAGATGGCCTGCTATGACGCTTGCTGGGTAGTCTGCATGGAAAAGTGTGAAGACAAGATGGCCTACCTTGCAGACCTGCTAGAGGACTCAGACCTAGACGGGTAAGGGCACTGAGCCAAGCTTTTTTTCTTCACAGTGCCCTTTAGGCTTTCCTGCTACACTTTAGATATCAAGTAGCAAAGCTTTATAAGACAAGGCTGTGAAAGAGAGGAATGAGCGTGATAGGGTATGGCAAACATAATCGGGTCAGGTGTTGAGGCTCTCAGGTCTTGGGTAGCTCAGTGCAATGCAGTTGGCGGTGTGCCAATAATCAGGACAAAGTATGGTGGCAAGCCTCTCCCTAACAGCTCAGTCATAGTGGCCTGCTGGGGCCACGGTAATGAGGTAAGAGGCGGTGAAATAACCAACATACCTGCTGACGTGCTCCAGAGGCTGTCAATGACCAAGGACAAGTACAAGATAGTCTCAAGCCTGTAACCCCAAGGCCTAGGACTCAAATAGCTAAGAGTTTTATCTTTCCTTTTTTATTGTCTTTCTGGGTCAGAAGATGCAGAAAGCGTTAGGTATACTTGTAATAGTGCTTGTGCTACTGACCTTTGCACCTCTTAGCCTCCTAATGGTAGGCAATAGCCAGACCACGGCTGGTTATGCTCCTAATGTACTTAAGATGGCCCCAATTGCACTACAGCCTGTCCTGAGGCTCCCAAGGGCACTCCCATTTGCGTCATTTATCAGCCCTACAGCCTTTGTGGCCTCAGACTACTACGTCTCAACTGCAGTTGGCCCCATAAGCACTGGCGTGCTCTTTGACGGTCATGCAGTTCTTGCCTCAGTGCCCATGGGCCCCTACCTTAACCTGTCTCAGGTGATAGGGGTAAACTTCACTTCAAGCCTCAGTAGAGGTGATTTGTACTACCTTATCCTGTTACCTAACTCCACGGTGCCAGCCCTTGCCAAGCTCCTACCTCCACCACTGAGACAGGCACCTGGCCTTACTGGCCTCTACAATGTGTTCTTTGACATTAACCCAATGACTGCAGTTTACTACATAGGTGGCTACTACTGGCAAAACCCTCATTGGCCTGTTTACAGCACTTGGCTAGGTGCTGAATACAATAGCCAAGGTGGTGCTTTCTTTGAGGCCACGCCTACAGTCCTTGCCCAGCCCTCAGGCTACTGGTTCATGGCCCTTTCAGCTCCCAACCTGTTCTACTACACCTATGCTAACTACTCAGAACCCTATGCGGTACCGATAAACAGCACCACCTTTGGCCTTGGCGTTACAAGTGTGCCACAGGTCAGTGCCCTCAGTACCCCAGCCTACTATGCTGACTATGCAATAGAGGGGCCACAGGTAACTATGGAATACAGGACTTATGATTATGCTATCCTTACTGAGGTGGTGCTTAAGGTTCATGGTAGCACGGCCAACATCTACGGTGGCCTGTCCTTCTACCCAGTCATGGTCTTCACTCCACAGGTAACCCAGTACTTCCTTGCCACGGCCTTCAACATGTCAGTGAACCCTGGCTTGGGCACTGTGCAATTGCCGTTTAGCATAAATGGCACCGTAATCAAGGGCACTCTAACAAATGGCCCAATGAGGCCAGCTGTGGTGGTGGCACCAATTGCCACTGTGCCAGGGAGCACTGGCTGGCAATTCCCGTGGTACCAGGTGGCCTACTTCAGCCCAACTGACGTTAATAACACTGCAGAACTCTACCCGCTTGCGGTTGAGCAAGTTGGCTACAACTCCTACCTAATGCTGGTAGGTGGTATAGGGGTAACACACCTGTATGTCCTGAATGTGCAAGTTGTGCCAGGTGCATTGAACTCCACATATGACGTGCCAAGTGTAAGCCTGTCTGTAACCAATGAAATCAACTTTGCTGGCTACGGTGCCCCAACATCTGCAGTTGTGAACGGCTACTATGCACTGGTAGGCACAAGCTACGGTAACATAGTGCTGGTAAACCTCCTAACTGGCAAGGTGGTGAACTACATACATGTGGCCAATGAGCCCCTGTTTAGCTACACCAACATGCAGGCCCAGCCCAACCCAGTGCCCGTGGCACCTTTCTTCACCGCTAACGCCACTGAGGGCCTTGTAGAGTCAGTGTTTCAGACATGGAATGTCATTTGGACTGAGGGCTACAACTTGCACCAAGGTGCCACTGAGCCAAGCCTAGGCCAGCAAATAGGCCAGCTGTGGTCTGCAATAAAGTGGCTCTATACAGGCCAGCACCTGATAGTCCTTGCAGACTTCAACCTGAATAACCTGACCCTGCAGGCCCCTGGCTTCACAGTGCCTTTCGTGAATGACGTGGAGGGCACCAATGACCCTGAGTACCTCTATATCAATGGCACTGTGTACCAGGTGGTGGAGACAGGTGCAATTAACCTGTGGAATAGGCCTGTGGCTGGGGTTTCAGCTACAGGCTCCCTCAGGGCTACACTAAGCACATCTTCACCTACTGCAGTGCCCTTGCCTGGCTCCAACACCTATGCTTACGTGATTGACGGTGTAACCATAGCCGTGGACAAGCTCTCAATATTGCCAGGACAGACAGCACACCTTGTGTTGTACCCGTGGCTACAGCAAGGACAGATTGCATATGCACTTAACTATGGCCTGATAAGCTCCAATGTCCTATACACCAAATACAGCACGGTCTCAGACCTGGCCACCACCACAATTACCTACCCCAGCTTCTACACTCAGTACCTTGCTAAAGAGCTGTATGACGTTGGGCTTAGCAATGTCTCAACACACTTTGTTGTTACCATGGCCAATGTCAAAATGCACCCTCCACCTTACTTTGACACCGCTTCTGCTTGGGTAGGCACCTCAATTAACATACCTGCTAATGCACCTGTGCCACTGTATAGCAATTTGGAGGCCACTGCAGGCTTTGAGGCCTACACAGATGTTGTGCCAATGGTGAACAACAACCCGCTAGGAATCTTTGCCACTGCATTTAAGCAGGGAGCTGGGCCTGCATTCACAGCCAGTGCACTTGGCTACGTAGCCAATGGCTTAGTGTCAGCCTACATGGCCTCAGTTACAGATGCTACTGAGTCCTCAGTCCTTGCTGTAGCATCTGCAGGCGTGCTAAGTGGCTTTGCAGAAGCCAGTGCCTATGTTGGTATAGCCATGGTGGTCTGGGCTGGGGTTGATTATGCACTGGCCAAATGGGCTGGCTTTGGCCAGGCCTATGTGCAGAACTGGGTAGTCTTGGCACCTGAGTTCTATGACATACAGAACGGCAAGCTCTACACTGCAGTTGAGCTTGTATTGCCTGCAGAAGAGGCAAGCAATGTGCCACACTATGAGCAAGTCCTTGGCACTTTCTTCAATGAGTCAGGCTTTTCAGGCTATTACTTCACGGTGGTCTACCCGTTCTACACCTGGGCACAGCTTAACGCCTCAATAGCCACAGGTGCATACCAGCCTGAGGTAAACCTGACACAGCTGGCACAGGGCCTGGCCTCCCAGTATGGAATACCGCTAAATGACCTTGTGCTGACTGGCGTCAGGCTAATGATAATCACAAGGATTCACGCCAAAGAGACCTTCTGGCAATACGTAACTGGGCCAGTGCAATTCCTAATGGCCACTGTGATAGGCACAACATACCTTGACATAGAGGGCACCACCAACTCAGTAACTTACACCAACCCAACTGAGATAGCTGACATCTTGCAATATGCTTCAATTGACAACTTCACGGCACCATTCCAAGTGCAAAACGGCCAGGCTGTGGCCTCAATAGCCATACCTCCCAATGACAGGCTGGTCATACAGCTTGGTGGTGCACCGTCTGCATATGCAGATGCTATCATAGAGCTCCACGGCTACCTAATAACGCCACTCTATAACACAAGCACAGGTGTGTGGTATGGTAACCTGACATACGGCCAGTTCTTACCGCTAGAACTTGGCTCCACGGTGCTTGCAGATGGCCTACCAGTGCAAATCTATGCTGGTAACGTTTCACTGAATAACCTGACTGAGCCAGTTACAGACCTCTCCTACACTGAGTACCAGGGCCTCTACTACTACACTGGCCACGTGGTACCGCTTGGCACCATAACAAGTGGCCAGACACTTGCGTTCACCTTCTACTCCAACAAGTCCTACCTCAGGCCATATGCAGTGCCACTTGCAAATATCACTGGCTCAGACCTCCCAATGTTCTACGGCTTCCTTGTAAGTAACCCGCTCAATACCACGGTCAATGCTACCCTGATAGCCCAAATACAGACGGCACCGTTCAATACCACGCCAAATGCACTGCAGGCACAGAAGGTAACCATACCTGTGCCACCTGGCACCTACCTGGTCTATGTGCCAATGTCAGCCCTGGCCTCCTATGCTTCAAGCAAGGGCTCTAACGTGAACCTGACGCTTGTGCTGTCAGGTGCTCCCAAGTATAACGCCACAACAACTGAGGTCTGGGCACCTGGCCCTGGCCTTGGCTCTACGGCACAGAAGCCCAAGCCACTGACAGGAATCAATGTCTATGTGTATAACGCTCTAAACGGCACCGTGATAGGCACTGGCACAGCAAAGCCAGGTGCTGACACACTGAGCGTGGTGAACGGCACCGTCTATGCTAACGCCACGGGCACTGGGTCATTAGTCCAAGGCCTGGTATATGCAGGTGCCTACAAGGCCAACTGGCACATCTTCAACATGACCCTTGGCGTCTTCTACAACAACACCTACATCTACCTACCAGCTGTGCCCAGCACTCTTAAGGCCACTGTGCCATGGGGTATCTACCCGCTTGCTAACAGCTCAGTTACCTACTACTGGCTGTCAGTCTGGGTTACCTACTCAGACGGTGCCCCAGCTAACGCCACTGTCTACGTCTATAACGGCTCCAAGCTGATAAGACAGGTGAACACCTATGGCGTGGCCTACCTGGCACTACCAAAGGGCACCTACCTTGTGTCAGCCAAGGTCTACTACCCAACTAACGCAAGCAAGGGCTCCCAGACCCTGGGCAATGTGTCAGTGGACTTGACCTCCAACACCATGGTAAGGCTTAGCACGGCCAACTGGGAGCTACCCTTCTATGACAATGTGCTGGCCATAGTTGGTATAGCTGGCCCAACAACTGCAGTGGCTGGCTACGGCTACACATTGCCGTTAAGGGTCTATGCATATGTGCTTGCTGTGCCTTCCTCCAACCTGACCTATAGCAGTGCCCTTGGCACTGGCTCAGTAACCTACAGCCTGACCAATGGTAGCTCAATACTACCGCTCAACATACCACTGAGGCCTGCAAATGGCACCTACTTGTTCACAATACAGTTCACCAACTACCAGAACTCCACGGTCATTAACACAACAATGACCAAGGCCTACTACAAGGTGGTACTCAGGGAGGTCATTTATCTCTATGGGCTTATCTACTGGCACGTGGTACACCAGGCCCATGCACCTTACCTGCTACCAGGTGATTCAATAGCGGTAGATGTGGCCTACTATGGCCCAGCCCTCTCAGTGCCCGTGAACATCTACCTTAACGTGATATCACCTGACCTGAGCCACTGGCCACAGCTGGCTTCAAGGGCACTGGCAAGCTACCGCAATGCGTTCACCATAGAGGCCAATAGCACCTACTGGGTCAATAGCACCTTGACAGTGCCCTTTGCACCATATCTGGCAATTGTGGCCTCATACAACTCAACCAACCCATACGTGGTGCCGTGGTTCTCCAATGTGTCAGTGCCCATTGACCCAATTGCCAATGTCAGCCTGGTAACCGTGCTGGGCACACTGATATCAGGCAAGGCCATACCGCTTACACTAAAGGTGATGTCCAATGTGCTACCTTCACAGGGCCACTATGTGTTCATAAACATCTATGACAACACCACTGGCAAATACGTGCTTACGGCCCTTACCCAGCTTAGCCCAGTGCTCTATGTAACCAAGTATGTAACCCTGCAGAATGACAAGATATTAGGTATCATACCTGAGCCTGCAGAATACCACACAATGACCCTTATGCTGACAGGCGTCAGCATTCCATATGAGTCAGTTGTAAGAGTGCTTGTTGTCTCTAACAGCTTCCTGATATTCTTCCTAATATTCTTGGCCTTCCTAATACTGATAGTCATAGCTGTAAATGCGGTCTCAGGTGCCACAAGGGCAATATACAATGCAAGCCACAGATTTGTCAGAAGGGTAGAGTCTGAGGGCTCTAGGAGATTTGTCAGGGAGGTCAGGGAGCACAGCTGGGGCCACTACGTTAGGAGGGTTGAGGAAGACAAGGACAGGAAGCACTACGTCAGGAAGGCCTGACCCCAGAATAGGCCTTGCTAAGGTTTTTAAGACTAGCTTTTTTGTATGTTTCAGGGTAAGAGCCCCATGTCCATGCAGTTAAGCACGGGTAAGACCCCAGGAATAATCGTGGCCCTATTTGGGTTCTTAGAGACAGTCCTACCGTTCTTTATGGGCACCACCGCTAGTGCTGTAGTGCTGACCCTTGGTATTCTGACATTACTTGGTGGTATTGCAATGTACAACATGTCAAAGTGGGGCTACCTGCTTGCCTTTGTGGCTGACACTAGCCTGCTTGTTTACAGCTTTGCCATGTCCTACAATGTGGTTGTCCTGCTATTCGCTTTAATCCTGCTATTCTACCTGATATACGTGGCAAAGGACTACGGCTTTGCTAAGAGGGCCTACAAGCCCAAGGAGCCACACTACATAAGCGATGCTGAGAGGGTTCACAAGCACTTTGTAGAGGACTGAAACCTCAACCCCTCCCAATTCCTTGTTTTTTAACTTGAACATCTTTTTAAGACTGGTCTCATAAAGAACTCAGGGGCTACTATGAAAGCCAGGAAGCTGTTAGCTTTCATTGCCGTCTTTGTGGCTGTCCTGCTTAGTGTAGCATCTGGGCTTTGGCCCTTTGGCACAGCATCTGTCATATACACAACCTCAACAACCACCGTTACAACAACTACCACCACCAATGAGACTGTCAGCACAGTCCTCAATGGCACTCATATAATGTCAAGCAGATGGGCTGTGAACCCCAAATGGGTAAACGGCTCCCTTGTCCTCAACATGACCTTTGCCTTGCCAGCCTTCCTTGTCTCCCTCTACAACTCCCAGAACATCTCAACACCGTCTCCCTTTGTGGCCTACATTAACATTACAAAGAGCCAGCTGGCTCAGGCTGACCCCAACATAAACGTTACCAAGCTTTGGAGCACGGCTGTGTCTAACCACTTCCTCAATGTGCTTTTCAAGATTAACGGTGTGCCAACCTATGCATGGGTCATGAACTACACCAACAACTGGGTAGCTGTCTGGGTAAAGCTCCCAAGCGGTATACCAAAGTACTCCACGGCTATCCTTACAATGACCTTCACTGGGCAAAACCAGTACCCCTACACAGGGGTCTATGCTGATATCTACTCAGGCTATGATAATGGCAATGACGTCTTTCCTCTATATGCTTACTTCTACAACACATTGCCCAGTGGTTGGAAGGTTGTAGTCTGGGAGAATCCTAATGGCGTGCAATGGAGCCCTGGCCCCAGCACAGCTGGCTATATGCTACAGCAAGGTAACGGCTACTACGGTGATTTCATTTACTACACCATGCCCAGTAACTTCACTAGCGGTAACTACACCTTGATAGTTTCCTGGTACTATAGCGGTTCTGCAGATGCACTTATGCAAGAACTCTTTGGCAATGTCTCCCATGTAATACAGGCTTCAAGCATTGGTAGCACAGATGGTGGCTACACGCCATTTGCATATGGTGGTATTGGAGTGCAAAATGAGTTCTATTCAGCCCATGCATACATTAAGAATAGCACGACTTCAATTACCTTGCCCTTCACTGGTCATGGCACCTATTACGTGGTTACCTGGCTTGGAGTACAAGGTAACAACACTGAGTACTACGGCTACTCCCTGGTAGGTAACTGGTTTGACCTTGCTGTGCCAAGTAGCTTCACGGTGGCACACGCAAAGGTAGGAAGGACTTCACCTACTGTAATGATAGGATTTGGAGACTATGGCCAGACTGCTTACTGCTATGTTGATACCGCTATAGTCATACCTACACCACCTAACATGGTCTTTCCTACAGTCAGTCTTAGCACGCCAGTTGAGCCTGACCAGTACATTGCTTGGTTCTACAGGCCACCTGCTAACGCCACCACATTGAACATAACGGTGAAGGTGTCAAGCCTCTCAGTGGCCAGTGGCACCAACCCTGGCCTACTCATATTATCAGACAATGCAGGAAACTACACAGGCTATAACGTAACGGCACCGTTCTACGGGCTCCTAATATCCTACACTGGCTCTATCTGGTACCACGCTCCCAACTCCACCTTCAAGGTGCTAAAGAGCTCAGTCTTCACAGTGCCCAAGCCTCCCTTCACCATGACCGTCTCCCTGGTCAATAGAAGTGGCAATGTCTCAATATCAAAGGTGTACATAAACGGCACAGCCTACACAGTGAACCTGACCACGCCATTCCCGTGGTCTAAGCTTGACGCCTACATAGGAGAAACGGCTGACACCAATGACACAGCCACAACTTCTGCAGTCTCAGTGCAAGCGGTGGTGCCAGTTACCACTACCACCACAACAACAAGCCTAGTTGTGGCCTCCACCACGGTGTCAAGTAGCAATACCACTACCACCACAACAACAAGCACCACTACCACCACGCCTGAGGTAAGCCCCAACAAGGTGGCCACAGATGTGGCCTTTGCCGTGATTACCACTGTAGTGGCAATATTGGCCACAATGGCCAGTGTCTCCCATGCAGTGAATAACGCCACACGCAGGTATGTTAGGAGGGCTTAGAATTTAAGCATCTTTTTAAGACTGGCTTTATAGTTTTTTCCTGAGGGTCAGGGAGCTATGAGTCTAAGGAAGGTAGCTATAGCCCTTATGGTAGCACTTATAGCCCTGTCAGCCCTTGTGCCCTTTGCACTGTATGGCCAGCCCGCAAGGGCACTGAGCACGGTAACAGTTACACTGAAAGTGGTGCCAGGAATTTACTACACCTATGTGCCCCTTGCAAGCTATGGCACTACTGGTAATGCGTCAGCTGGCTCCCTATCACTGGCTGGGGCTAAGCTCCTAGTGGAGGTTGAATATACTAACGGCACCGTTTACTCCACACAGCTTGTTACCGTGAACCAGTCTGGCTACATATCATTTGCAGTGCCCTATGACCAGCCAGTGAACATATTCCTCAATGTCTCAGGCTACTACGGTGCCACCTTCCCAGTTGGTGCCATCTATGACGCTACGTTTACCTCCAACACTGTCAGTAATGTAAGCGTGGCTATCTCAGTGTACCCAGTGCCCTTCTACATGTGCAATGGCTCAAAGGTTGTCATAAAGCTTGCAGAAGCTTGGACTTATAACCAGTCAGCTGGGCCAGCCATAGCTTCTGAGCTCTATAAGACCCCAGCTGGCTACTACACGGTAATGCTACCCTTCTACTACAGCACAGCCACTAACGGTAACGCCATAACCCCAGCCACAGGTGATAATGCACTTGCAGGCTTTGACGTGGCTCCCAATTATGAGACCACCTATTGGTACTGGGCACTTGGCAAGAACGTAAGCGTTACCAAGTATGCAAGCAATGGGCTCCCGCTCAACAAGAACCCAGCTGGCGTGGCCTGGTCATTCCTTAACGGTAGCCAGTACTTTGTAGGGGTTGTTGTGCACTTTGCTGGGAGACAGGGTCTGACACCTACAGGTATTCCTACCTTCTACCTGCTATATGACAAAGCAGATGTGGCTAATGACACAGACTACCTCTTTATACCTGTCAATAGCACCACAGGCTGGGCTGTATTCCTACCATGGATTAACATGTCTGCAGGCTATGGCTATTTCTTTGGTGCTGTGCTGATTACCACGTTCAATGAGTCCTTGCCAGTCTTTGCCTTCTACAACACAAGTGGCAAGGGCTACCTCCACGCTACACCGCTTGCCTTTGGCTCTCTAGGCCTTACCTCAATATCATTCAACAAGACCCTGACCGTCAAGATGGCTGGCACAAGCTTTGCTCTATGGTATAACGGCACTAACTTGAAGCTCCTAGAGGTGATAGGGCCAGGCTCCCTATCAAGCCTTACCCCTGCATGGACTAATGTGTCAGCCTCAGGCACCTTCTACACCAATGTTACCAATGGCTTTGTGCCAATGTGGCCAGCCAACAATGCGTGGCCATTTGGCCTTGGCAAGAAAATCACGATAAACGGCAAGGTCTATGCACTTGCACTAAACAGCACATTCAGTGGCTACATTAGTGTGTGCCAGAAGATAAGCCCAACACTCTATGCATATGGTACCCAGATATACTACCACGCCTACAAGCTCTCTAACAGCACTTCAAGCACGGCCTACGTGGTCATTAAAGGCAAAGTAACAACACTATACGGAAACTACACAGTGCCCAATGGCACCGTGGAGGTCATAGTGAATAACGGAAACACCAATGTCTATACTGTCAATGTCTCAGTTGTAAACGGTGCATTCAGTAGCCCAGCCCTGAGCCTATCACCTAGCACCAACTACACCTACAAGCTGATTTACTACAATGGCTCCAAGGCTGTGCTGTCCTCTAACGCAAGCGGTACTAACGTGGTATTCTCAGGCACACCGTCAAGCTTCACCACACTGACCGTGGCCAGCACTAGCACCACTAGCACTTCAAGCACAAGCTCAACTACCACCACGTCAATTAACTGGTTCTATGTGCTATTGGCCGTGATAGTCCTGCTAATACTAGCAGTGGCCATAGTGGCTGGTTCACATGGTGCAAAGCACGCAATAGAGAGCCAGGTCAGGAAATACGTGAAAGAGGACAGTGGAGGCTACGTAACAGAAGGCTAACCCCTACCTCCCTTTTTCTTTTTTACATAGGTATACTTCCTCCCAGCCATCTTTGGTAGTGAAGACCTTAGCACAGCCGTGCTCCCTCAGGAAGCCCGCAAGTGCACTGTAACAAGCGGTAAACTTGTGGACAGCCACTAGGGAGGTTTCATATTGGAGGAATAGGGAGGGGTCAGCACTGCATTCACAGCCTTCACAGTCTATCTTAAGGATATCACCTGGCACATAGCTTCCATTCCACAGCCTGTGCCACTCAATACCCTTCACCTGTAGCTTTGGCTCTACCCTGTCAAAGGCTATCACCTTCCTTGCCCCTCTAGCCAGGAAATACAGGCTACTAGAGCCCCAGTCAGCCCCTATGTCCACCACTACCTTTCCATTCACGTCAATGTTGTAGCCCTCTAGGGCTTCCTCAAAGTAGTCTGCAAATTGCCTAGCGTCAATAGCGTTAAGCCTTACCAGTAGCCACTCCCTGAGCCTTTTCCTTGTCCTATTCCACAGTGCCCTTACCCTTCTAGGTATGAGCCTCAAAGTGCCACCTCAGGCCAGCTCCCTAAACAGGTCTCTTAGCAGGTCTTCAGCTGTC
>Ga0208313_100367_pt1 | contig 12311 bp, 9 predicted proteins | sample OSP_15_2_FD_187142 | JGI IMG/M metagenome (GOLD analysis project Ga0208313, IMG submission 187142) | Extremophilic microbial mat communities from Yellowstone National Park, USA - OSPB_Slides-mat_host_7_15 (SPAdes) (version 2) | ecosystem: Environmental > Aquatic > Thermal springs > Hot (42-90C) >... | reverse complement strand
ATATAGATTTTCGGATTTGAGTGTGTGCACGCGCAGTAGGGTGGTAGCAAAGACCCAAGACCTCCGCTGAGGGAGAGGTACGTGCACACACAGGAAGCAGGGGGACTGAGGATGGTCGGCGCTCCCCATGATGCCTTCCCCGGCGTGTGAGTGGGTGGGTGCGTCGAGACAGGGGGAAAGCGGAGTGGGACCAATGAACTCGTGAGGTTCCTAAATGATGCGCTGAAGCCCAAGCTCTACGCGTATGATAGGTACAATGATATGTACCTACGTATACCTACGTAGAGTGAAACCCCATTAGAGTCTGGCCTCCTACTCGCTTCTTAAGGGCGAGGTTTTGGAAAGTTTATAAAGCTCAAAAGACTCTTTGCGCGCCTTTAAGGAGCCATAGGTAGGGCGGCTTGTTCTTATTTCCTTGTTGCACAACGGTGACATCGAATAGCAGCGAGTTTTCGTGCCCTATTTTTTGCTCGATTAATTCGTAAGCCATGATTTTAGCGTGGACCACATCGCAGTTTGCGCACACCAAAATTATATCGATATCACTGCTACCCGTAAGCCGCCCAGTGAGCACAGAGCCGTACACATACATCTCCTCGAAGTGTTTGGCAAGCTCCGTCTTAATTATTTCTATTAGAGAACGCCACTCTTTGAGGGATTTAATCGCCTCTAGGGGCTCCAAATCCTTTTCACAAGCTCAATAATAGCCTTCGCCGCCTTAAGTGTTACCTCAACCCTTTCTTGATCAAGCGGTAACTCACCATATTGGCCCACACGTCTTGCATCCTCTAAAATGATCAGCTCATTCTTGTGTTCGGCCGTAAACGCCCTAACATCTTGGGAGCCGGTTATTCTCGATAATTCGCTAAGAAGCCTGCGTACCTCATGGGTTCCGTACCTCATGGGTTCTAGGAGGCTCGTAACCGAGTTTCACGATCAAAGCTTTGAGTGCTAGTTGGGCCGCTATCTCAGCGTTAACCGCGCAGACGTCGAAATGTCCCCGGCCAAAACAATACTCCGCCTACCCATTCGAGAGACCTTTTTAATAAAACCTCTACATAATCAAAACTCATTGTATAGCAGATGGGTTACAAGTCTTAAGGATTCCTGTGTTTAACTCATGACGTCTAGATAAGCATTCATCTATGAACGTCACCTCCGCTTGGTGTACCAGCTCACAGCTACAAGAAGTCGAGGAGAGGAGTAAAGTTTTCCTTGGGTGTTGTTGTAGAACACCCTTGTCGTTGAGCTATACCGGAAGAGGCTTCGTAGTCCGTAGATTTAGTGTGCATGGTTTTGAAAACCTGTCCGAACTACAGCGTTACGGTGCATGGGACCCTATTCATGAATATAACTGGGCCGCCCACAAAGACGCTTCTCCCAGCTTGCGCAGGAACCTGAGTAAGCTCCTTGTGATTCTCGTGAGCGAAACGCTGAATCAGAGGGCTATTTGGTGTCTTAGTCACCAACCACCCAAACCTTTAGATTGAAAGATTCTATTGAAGTCTTGGAGAGGATTTACACCAACCCGATCGAAGAAAACTGAACTTCTTTTAGGCTTTCTAGAACTATACACCAATGTTAAATGTTATATACACATCAACCACTTATCCAGCTTCACCTGAAAATGTGTCCTTTTAAGGGATTTGTTATTATTTTAACTAATTTGTTAACTCGACTAACCCAAGATGCCCGTTAGTATTAAATTTACTTTTGCCAAACCAAGCAATTGTTAACTGACCATTGAACAAGCTTTCTTGATTTGTTAAATCAAAATATTCAATTGCATCTTTAAGGTTAGCCGACTTAAACAAAAATGCGCAGGGTATTTCACCAAAACTATCGATCCTATCAAGAAGCCACTTTTGATTGGTTTTTCCACTCACTAGTATTACTGGGCTTTTTAGTTTCCAGTAAATATTAGTGTTTAGAAATGAACTTTTATCCTCTAACCAATCACTTGAACCAAATACTTTTTCGAATAATTTTTGGGTCATTTCAACATTTCTTACGACCAGCATCACAAACGCGACACCATTAATAAGAGCTGAAAGAGTTTTGTTAGGTTTATATTCTTTTGAAAAACAAGCAGATGGTCTTACTCTTAGCTCTCGTTTTGTACGGTCTTGTATAATAAAGGGTAAAAGCGTCCCTGGTTCTCCATTACCAAGAAAAGCCAACTCCCATTCTACTAGAACGCCATCAGGCCTTTTTCTAAAATAGTATTCAGGTCCTATAACTGGTATGCCAAGTTTTCTTATTCTTTCAACTTCGAAATGAATATTATCAACTTGTATAGCCCAAGCACAAGGACCAGCGTTTTCTAAAATTTCTTTCGTCCAGATGCTTGGTATTTTATCGTCTACTCTTGAAATTATTTCGATATATGAACCATCAAAAAAGCCTAATAATGACATGTGAGTGGTTCCTGTTGAATGTACTCCTCCATATTCAGGTTTTAAGTTCATTTTTTCGAAAGCATTACAAGTAGCCATTAGATCATTGGTAGCAAGCGACACGTGATCTATCTTTATGGTTTGCATAATATATAATTAAAAACACAATTTATTAAATTCTTCTTAAATGTAACGAATGAATTCATTTCTAAAAATGTTTTAATTGCCGAATTATTGATGACTATTTTTGTAATATAAAAGCTTGATATATAATTTAAAAACCACAATTGTCCAGATAACGGTTTCCCACGTTGGTTAATATACTCACCGCATTCTAATCTGGACATCGTTACATCAAGTCCTAAAATTTAAAAATTTAGAGCAGAAATATGATTAATATGTCTTTTACCTTTAATCGTAAACTTAGACCCGGCGAATTTAATGAAGAATATATTTTGAGAAAAGCCAGAGAACAGTACGAAAGGGGTGTGGCAAACTTTAAAATTAATCCTAATAAAACGGCTCTTATCGTCGTCGACATGATCGAAGAATTTACAAAGCCCTACTATTGTCCCTCATGGATTCCAGAGGCTACAAAACAGTTACCTAAGATTCGCGAGTTAATTCAAGTTTGTCGAGAATTAAACGTTCCAATAATCTACACTTATTATGCCTTTCATCCATCTTATGTGGACATGAATCCTTACTTTAAAAACGGTTGGACTCCACTTGACGTATTTGATGATTATGATGGTCCTCCATTGTTTGTTAAAGAGAGTATCGATCAAACAATAAAACCAAATTATGAAAAAGATATTTTAATTGCTAAAACTAGTTATGGTGCTTTTACTAATACACCTTTGGATTATATATTAAAAAACTTAGGTATCGACACTGTAATAATTTGTGGGACTATGACAAATTATTGTTGCGGTACAACCGCAAGGGAAGCTCATGCTCGAGGGTATAAAGTGGTTTTTGGCTCAGATATAACATCTACAGACGATCCAGAGCTTCACGAAGCTGAGTTAAAGACTCTTAGAAGGGGTTTTGCGCTCGTGCTTACAAAGGATCAAATAATTGAAGCTCTAAAAGGGATAGGAGAATTCGCAGAAAAATAACTAATACTTTTCTTTATTTGTAAGATCTTCAATAAAACATATTTACCCGTTAATAGTTTATAACGTGTGAAAGCAAAAAATTAATTGAAATCAAAAATACAATTCAAGAAGTTTATAGTGCTTTTGAAAAATTAAATTTTCAACTATTGGATAAATACTATTTCCACAGTAATGATTTTGTTGCTTTTGGTACTGATTATGATGAAAAATTTTTTGGATGGAACAGCTATAAAGACGTACATAAAATCCAGTTTAACGCACTAAAAAACTTTAAATTTTTAACGAGTAATGTACGTATTAATTTCCAAGGAGATGTTGCATGGATAACCGACACGCCGGTGTGGGAAATAGAAACTAAAAAAGGCAAAAAAATAAAGAGTGAAGTTAGGCTGACTGCAGTTTTAAAACGTGATCGCGCAAGCAATCGTTGGTTGATCGTGCAATGGCATGTTTCTATAGGTTTAGGTCAAAAGTTGCATGGCTATTAAATCTTTTAAGCGATGTCAATATTTTTAGATTTAATGAATCACGAATACCCTTCACGAATACCGTATGATTGGGAAACAAGAAAAAAATATTTAGATTTACCTTTTCCTATTACAGAATATCAAGAAAGAATAAAAAAAGTACAGAAATTGATGGACGAAAAACAAATAGATTCTGTCTTAATGTTCGGCGATTCAGGCAATCCAAGCGATCTAGTGTATTTTGCAAACTTTATTCCTTTTGGGAGAGCTGCAATTGTTATTATCAAAAATAAATCTCCAACAATTATTACAGATGCTATTCTTCACGGTGAGCCAATTAACTCACATGCTTGGATGACTTGGCTGGAAGACTTTAGACCGGTGAATCGTGGTACACTCGAAATAGCTAGAGCAATAGTTCAGATTCTGGAAGAATCAAACACAAGAAGCGTTGGTGTGTCTGGATTAAGTGACATCCCAAGCGCTCTTTATGAGAAGATCAAAAGTAAAAGAATTAATTTATTAGATATTAGTTTAGAGATATCATTAATAAAAAGCGTGAAGAGTGATAGAGAAGTTGAACTCTTAAAAGAACTTGGAAAAATTACTGTCTATGCGATGCAAGCCGCTATAGAAAACATTGGAGTAGGAAAGAAAGAGAACGAGATTGCAGGCGCTGTCAACAAAGTCATGTTGGAACAAGGAGCGCATGATAGAGCTTTTCTAAGTATCGTTAACTCTGGTGCGAAAGCAGGACTTAAGCACAGTTATCCAACAAATCGAAAAATCATACAGGGGGACATGGTGTATATAGATATAGGTGCGATGAAGTTCGGTTACATGACAGATATGTCACGGACAGTCGTAGTAGGCAAAGCAAACCAAGAACAAAAAGAAATTTTGGATGTAATTTACAACGGTTATATGACGCTGGTTAACAAGTTAAAACCTGGTTTAAGCGATAAAAAATTTATAGAACTAGCAAAACAGCTTGAACAAGAAGCACAATATGTTGTAAAAAAGTATCCAAAAAGAATATTCTTGGGCTTGTCTGTTCATCATCCCATAGGAACCACTTTATTTGGTTTTCCATCAAACGAATTTTCTGATATAAATTTTCAAGAAAATATGTGCTTTGCTTTTGAACCAATGGCCCATATTTTAGATTTTGGAACCGCAGTTATAGAGGATGACATTTTGATTACAAGAAATGGTTATCAAATAATCACTCCTTATGACTTAATTCATTGGTGAACACTGCCACATATTATTATATTTGGGTGTTAGAGAGACGCGTCATTGGCTTGAAGCTAAAGGGGTGAGCTTTCCGTAATTAAAAGGAAGATAAAATTTCTTCACTGAACCTTTTTAATTGATAAATTTGATCCCAAGCTACGAATCGTATATTAAAATCTCTTACTCCTGCTTCAATATAAGCTTCAAGCTTTTTTAATACTTCCTCTCGACTACCGTATGCCACCCATTTTTCTAAAACATTGGAAGGATCCTCCCTGTAGTATTTCATGAGAAAATCTTTTGCTTCAGACACGCTTTTCTCTTTTTCGCCCAAGATCACATTGTAGTACAAAGAAGTTTTAAAGCTTGTCGGATCTTTTCCATATTTTTTTGCATACATTAAAACTTTTGAAAAGTCTTCTTTATATTCTTCAGGAGTTACCATTGTTGTCATCCAACCATCTGCATATTTCCCGACGCGTTCAAAGTTTGCATCGATATTACCCGGCGGCCCTTCAAGTTCTCCCGTCGAACGTGGATTAGAAGCTATCCAGATTGGTGGATTTTTCTGTACTGGTTTTGGATAAACTGTAACGTCCTTAAATTTAAAGATTTTACCCTCATATGAAACATTATCTTCTGTCCAAATTTTTCTTAAAATTTCTATTCCTTCTTCTATTCTTCTAACTTTTTCTGATGGTGAAATCCCAAATACGTCATACTCGTTTCTATAAATTTTTCCATGTTTCGTAGGAGTTCCTTGACAAACTACAAGAATTGTTCTGCCATTAGAAATTTGGTCGAGAGTAGCCCACTGATATCCAAGCAAAATTGGATGTCTTAAAGGAAAGCTTGCAAAACACGACGTACCCAATTTTAATTTTTCCGTTACACTAGCCACTGCAGAGAGAACTACGATCGAGTCAAAGCGAGGTTTTGCTAATATGCTATCGCCAGCCCAAACACCGTCATAACCATAATTTTCGGCCATTTTACTGAGTTCTATTATGTCTTTTCTAGGATCCGAACCTGAAAAAAGAATCCCGCGTGTTGGCAAAACGATACCAAAAGTTATCTTTCTTGGCATAAAACTCACTACCATCAATGCTTTTTATACCTTTCTGAACAAATAACTTCTATTTTTATACTCAGAACTCTACGGTTTTATTTAAAAATCTTGTATAATATTTGATGATATGAATGCAACGAGCCATTGGTGTTTGGATAAGCTTTAAACGTAGTGGGCAACAGAATTTTGAATTAATGATTCCGTGCGCCCACCAATTTAGCTTTATATGGATAGCATCTATTCAGGAGGTATTTCCTTAAATACTACGTTTAGGTCTATGTTCTGCTTTTTTCTAACAACGAAAGCTATGCCATAAATTATAAGAGCTATTATGAACGTTGGGATTATTCCTGTAAAGAAGACATAAAAGAAAGACCCACCTATTGCGGGTAGCACAATTGAATAAACTGTAACAAGACTTATTATGACGCAGATTACTCCTATTATTGTAATAAGTGGAATAGAGCCTATTCTTTTCTTTACTAAGCTATCTGTTTTTTCAAAAATATCTCGCTTAACATATGGGAATATCATAGCCGCAAACGACACAAAAAGAAAAGCTATAAATATGCCAGCTGTGCCATAGGAAAACACTTCCGCCAAACTTCCATAATTAAAGACTGCAAGATAAAGATAAATAAGACCTACAATAGTCATGATTGCTATAGCATTTGCGGGCGTCCTTGTTTTTGAATTAAGAGACGCAAAGAAACTTGGTAAAATCCTATCAAATGACCATGCAAAGATGTTCCTACTCATTGAAAAAAGAATGGAAACGCTCATCACGAAAACCGTTATTCCAAAACTTATGTTGAATATGGCTACAAGAACTGGATTTTGTGTCCAATACATCGAAAGACCCGAAGCCAACGGAATATTAATATATGGATATTTTGGAGACCCATTAATCCAGAGAGCCGCCATAGCATTGGCAAAAGCTGGTCCCTCACCATAATATTCAACTGCAACCATAACTTCTGTGAAGATAGCGAAAATAACAACACCGCCTATTTGGGCAAGAATTTGGGTGGTTTTATTTTGTCTTACTTCACCCGCAAAATACGCTGGATAAAACCATGCCAAATAAGCAAGTAGGCCTAAAGCGCCTGCGTAAAAAGATGAAAATGAAAAAGCCGGAGGTACACCATTGTATGCGCCTAAAGCTTGCCCCTCAGCGATTACTTCATTGTAATTTGAACCCGAAAAAGCGTTAAAATTCCGAATAAAAGTTGTTCTTCCAGCAGAAAGAACTGTGGCTATGAAGATTATTCCGATAACGATTGCTAAGATTGTCCAATACTTGACTATTGCAGTAGCAATTTTTGTACTAATTAAAACTATTACGCCCGCTAAAATTGTGAATAAAGCGGTTACCCAGAAAATAGTAAAAGGAGCTTGCAAGTTGTTTGCAATAGTAAAATAAGACTGCTTGTGAAGTAATACTCCTAAATCATAAAACATTTCGCCCAAAGACCATTGTGGAATCCACGGACCAACGGAACCAATAAAGGAAAGTGAAAGCATTGTTATCGTAAAATTGGAAACAAAACCGATCCATGGGTTCAATATTCTACTAGTCCATATATAATCTCCACCAGTTCTAGGAATTCCAATAGCAAGAAGCGTATACATAAAAGCAAAAGGAAGAACTAGTAATAATCCGATGAAGGGTTGCATTAAAGGATTCGCGTCTGGGTAAAAAGCTGGAACAAAGGCTATGACGTTAAAAACATATAAAAGACCCATGCCAGATAAAGCCATTGCTAGAGCCTCTAAGCCAGAAATTTGTTTTGTTAGTCCAGTTGATTCTCTAACAAAAAACCCTGCAGGCTTAGACATCACAATTGATAAAATATAATGTCTTTATCAACTTTACGATACTTGTAAGATATTGGAGGATAAGATTTTTAGATAATTTTTAAGATGTGAATCACTCTACCACTTTCATAATAGATTCAAATATAGCAACAAAGGAAAAAAGAAAAGGTTGTATGCTATTCTGCATTGGTTGACTCATCATCTTAGAAGCTGACCAAGGCGCGTCTTATTCCCAAGTTCTCGGCAAGCAAGAGTTATTACTCCAACACGGGCCTTAGTTCCGCCAAGACATAGGAAGTACTGTGGATAAAAGGGAGCTAAAAGCCATTAGGAAGGACGTGAACTGCCGTAGGCCGTGAATGTTAAGGTACACACCTCGTCGACCTCAATGCTCTTTAGAGAGACACGAGTGATAAAGGTGGTCATAATATATACGGATCTTCAATTCCCTTAAATAGAATTATAATAATTTTAGAGAAAAAAACCAAAAGTTCTTCAATGTTAGGAAGTTTTTATAAGCTAAACATACACTACATTAATGAATATTTTCTTGGCTTCCAGTAATAACTGGATTTAACAAGGATAGCCTGCTATGTTTAGGGTGATCCACACCTTACTTTATCTGAACTTACAAAATCAGATTGAAATTGAAAAGTATTTTTAAAGGAAACAAGAAAACTTAACTTATGCCTCGATTTATTTTTTAGGGGGTTTATTTGGACAAAAGAGGAGCAGATGTTCTTATAGAAGTTTTAGCAGGCTATCGAACTGAATTTATATTTGGAGTTCCTGGTGGACAGACTCTATCAATGTACGATGCCATAGCGCAACAAGATTTTATAAAACACGTTTTGGTTAGGGACGAAAAGGCTGGTGCACTTTCGGCGATAGGATATTCAAGAGCAACCTTTACTCTAGGAGTTTGTGATGCGACCGTAGGACCAGGTGTAGCTAATCTGGTTCCTGCTGTCGCTGAAGCTTATACTGGCTCTACTCCAATTATATTGCTTACAAGTAATGTAACTAGTGATATTATGGGGAAGGGCGCGTCTCAAGAGCTAGATCATTTTGCACTGTTTCACCCATTTGTAAAAAGTAGTATAAGACCGCAAAATCCTGATCAAATTCCTGTGGCGATACAGAAAGCGTTTAAGTTAGCAACTTCAGGTCGGCCAGGACCAGTACACGTTGATCTACCACAAGATATTTTGGAAGGAAGACTTTTACGTGAATCGAACATCATGATTGAGAACAAATATATCCATTTCCCTGCTTACAGACCAAGACCAGAATTAGGCGCTATTTCAGAAATGATAAAACTGATAGAAAAAGCTGATTCGCCAATAATTTTAGCTGGTGGAGGAACGATCATTTCTCAAGCTTGGGAAGAGTTACGAGTTTTTGCAGAGCTTATAGTTGCGCCAGTCGTGACAACTCTTACAGGTAAGGGCGTAATTTCAGATGATCATCCATTAAGTCTAGGATGTGTGGGAAGACAAGGTTATAGGCCTACGGCTAACAAGGCGCTTAAAGAAGCAGACCTTGTGATAGCGTTGGGAACAAAGCTTGGTCAGGTTTCTACAAACAATTGGAGGTCAGGCCAGGGAGGGAGCAGCCCAACTCCCGACCATACACGTTATGTCCAGATAAGCCTTATAGTGGTGGGTTCTACGAAATCGTATGGTGATCGCCATGATATCCACCACTGATTCACATTCTTTAGAAATTTAAACTTCTAAGAAACAAGATTTAAGCTTAAAGCTATGGCGGTCTGATATTGGACAGATGAGTCACCCCTGAATGCGACGGGTAAACCACGTATACCTTCGTGGTACCAAGTTGTAAGTTGTATTGAAAGAGTTGAGCGCGTGTGTATCCTTATGGCATTCAAGTTATTCGCAGACACCCTTGTCCTCTTCAGCTGAAGAACCTCTCTATCCTCTATTATCCCCAATTCGTGGTAGTACTCCAGACTGTTACGAAGACCCGCCTGTACCAGGGATGCCAACCACTATTATTGGTGCACTAAGCGCTGAGAAGTAGCGTCGAAGCCGTGTAGCTCTAGTTGTTAGGAGTTCCCTTGTGTCCACGTCCACCGCAACCCACACTTGGTGGCCGTCCAGCTTTTCGTCTCGTCAACCGACACAAATTCCCCCTCATGGAAAGCTTTTATGGAGGACGTGGCACACTCGAGAACACGTGAATGGGACACCAACCATGATGAGCAGGATGGTCCTCGCCTTTTCGATTATTGCGCTTGAATACGCTTACGGATCGCTTTCACTGTTCAACTTATCCGCATGTTAGTGAGGGGCAATCCGCACCTTAACCCCGAAATCCTTATTTGTCCAATATCTGGCGATCTCAACGCTTTTCGAGCCTCAAGGTTCAAACTCTAGTTCTCAGAACATCAAAATCGAGTATTGAAGATTAGAAGAAGGTTGAAGCTCAGATTCGACCACTCGTGAATATTCAACAATCGTAGCAGACGCGTTGTAAGGTGCGGTAGCTAACAGCTGTACGTGTAAGTTGCTGTTGACGCTTAAGGTAACCCATTTGGTTTGTGTCTCACGCGAACCACGCAAAACGCGCTTGGAAGGCTAAAAAAGAGGTGTTTGGGTGACCAGTTATTCTAACAGATCGCGGACTGTGGTACCGCGGGTGGTAAGAGTTGGACTCAAAAACCACGACTGCCAGCCGCTCCAAGAAGGCGGAGGCTGCCAGCCGTCGTTCACAAGCCAGCTTCCTATGCTCCAAGAAGGCTGTGAATTGAGAGGAACGGTGTACGTGCCGTCAGGTCCCTGGTAAACCACGGACACCACCGCGATCGGAGAGGTGCCGGTGTTCGTGATCGTCGCGTTCCAGTAGGTGTACTCATTGAACACCTGAGAAGTCTGGTAGTACTGCGCGCTGTTTTGAACAGGTGAAGAGTCCCAGTAGTACCCGGTCTTCGGCTGGTACTCTGTGTTGTACGCCGTTTCGGAGTACGTTGTGAATACAGGGTAGTACCTCGTGTCCGTTTGTGTTGTGAACTGCGTTGTTTCATAGGAGTACGGAACTTGATTATACCCGGTGGTCGTGACGTCGTAGTTCACAGTTTGCGGAACGCCGTAAAGCAGTGTGTAATAATATCGGTTGTACTCTGTTACCGAAAGAGTAACGGGCGTGTCCTTCTCGACTGCTTTGGGAATTTGCTCAGGTTGGCCACCCATAACAACGCACCCGCAGTGCTTTGTCATGTGATATGCTACAGCCACGGTAATACTCACGTAAGAATACTGCGGCACGGCTGTTATTTTCATGTACGTGTACTGTGCAAAAATCGTTTTCTCGTATTTGTAAAAGTGGATATGGGGAACAAGCTGCCAAACCGGCTGCGTGTAAGACTCGGTGTACGTTCTATAAGCGGTCGCTTTGTGCTGCACTGGGTAAGAGTCCCAGTAGCACACCGTGTTGCTCTGCGGGTTGGAAACCGTGACCGGCGCCTGGCCAGTCACCTGTTCAGGCACGTAGTACGTCCCTGTTTCGGTGACGAAGGTCTTGGTGTAGTAGGTGTAGTAGTGCGGAACCTGCACGACTTTCCGTTGTTTATCACGGTTTCGTCCACGTAAAACACGTCCTGCTACTGGGAGTTCACAGGATACTGGTAGGTGTACTGCACTTGGTAGTTGTTGTAAGTGGTGTAAGTCCACGTAGCGGTTTGGCTCACCCAGTACTCAAAGCGCCCGCCGTTTGCTTCCAGCCCAGATAGTAAATGTTGGTATCACATCCGATCCTGTGAGAAAGCCAAGTGTCAAGATACCGAAGGATGGATAGCGTCAAGATAAGAACCAAGCCTCAAGCAAAGAACAGAGGATATTCCCAATCTCAGCGTGGCATGGTGCGATCTTGACAAATCAAAGCTTGTTGGAATGCCCACTATTATTGAATGGTGGACATGAAAAGCGCGTTTCCAAAGCCCCAACTCTAAGCAACACAAAAACAAGAATTAAGTGATTAGTGCATCGCAAAAGCTTGCGACAACGCCCAAGCCTGTTAACTTTCTGGGGGTTAAGGGGGCGGAAGTCCCCCTCCGTAAGGATGGATAGCCCCCTTACAGAAACCTTTTTATAGTTATTAAAAAATAGATATAACTATGCGGTACAGATTGGAAAGAGGATCGCATTCAGTTTACGCTCTTTATTACCACTATGTCCAAGTGGTG
>Ga0208313_100366_pt1 | contig 12329 bp, 10 predicted proteins | sample OSP_15_2_FD_187142 | JGI IMG/M metagenome (GOLD analysis project Ga0208313, IMG submission 187142) | Extremophilic microbial mat communities from Yellowstone National Park, USA - OSPB_Slides-mat_host_7_15 (SPAdes) (version 2) | ecosystem: Environmental > Aquatic > Thermal springs > Hot (42-90C) >... | reverse complement strand
CCTAGAAATAGCCCTCATACTCATACCATTAGCATACATTCTCAAAGCCTCCTCCCTCAACTTCCTAGAATGATGATGATAACTAGCATCACCCAAGAAGTACTTACCACAATCCCTACACAAATACCTCTGCCTACCCAAAGGCCTACCACACTTAACAACATGATGAGAACCACAAGAGGGACAAGAAACGTCTTGCCTAAATACAGGCTTCCTACCCATAAGTAATACTCGTTATACAAATATAAATAGCTTAACGACGACACTATCACCACACTCAATCTTTTGATACAAAATCTTCTTATAGATCTAAACTAGGAATTTCCACAATCTTTTTATATAGTCTTTATTATTGAATTTGCAACGCAATTTTACCGAGAAGGTCTAGTAAGAATCTTATCAATAGTTTAATTGAATAATAAAGTTGCAGTTAACAGTATAGCGTTCTATATGGGAAAGTGACAATATTAACCATAAAATTATTTTATAAACAAAATCCATTGCATAATATAATGCTACTTACGCTTTTTATAAGCTCACTTAATTATTTGTAGCTTAGTATTTACACTTTTTTACACTTACAGTTAATATGAAAAATACTATAATAATTTATGTGTTAAGTGCATACTTTGGATATACTAGTAATAATAATTTATTTAATAAAATAACTATATTTATAAATTTATATACAATACTCTTAGTCCTCTTAAGAGGCTTTATATTAATTTATTTCACTTAAACTTAATATTCGCTATTAGTCTTTTCCAATTCTAATACTTAACCCCCCAGTTTTACAGTAAATTTCCTTCGTTATATGAGTTAAAATACCCTAATAATATGTACAAATTATTTTTAGATAACTGTTCTATTTCTATAAATACGTAATACCTTTTGGCTAAGGTATTATCATAGTGATTAAGACTCTCTGCTAATTTCATATGAAACAATACTCTTGTACCAATTTTTAAAAACGTTTTATATAGGTTTGTATATTTTACATATAGCTATTTGTATACTTATTTCATATGAAACACTGGAAATTCACACAGTCTCTCCTTAAAGTTTTGTTATACAGTAAGATTGTATACTTAAGGTTTTATAAGAATTAGGGTATAATTAGTACCTGAAACAGAGGAAATTTACTGTAAAAAAAGATTAAGATAACGTATCAATTATACTTATTAACTCTTCAGTATACTCGCTGGTAGTAAGTGCTCTTACTCCCATAAATCTAGCTATATCCTGAGTTACCTTTTTCTGCTTTATTGACTCCATAATTGCAGCATCTATCAGATCTGCAGCCTTATCCCATCCCATGAATCTTAGCATTAACTCACCCCCTCTTATGATACCAGTGGGATTAGCTACGTTTTTACCTGCATATTTCGGTGCAGTTCCATGTATTGCTTCAAACATTCCTCCTGTATCTCCTATGTTAGCTCCACCTAACATTCCTATATTACCTACTAATGCACCAGCAGCATCTGATATATAATCTCCATTAACATTAGGGGCTAATATTACATCATATTCTTCTGGTCTTATTATAATTTGTTGAAACATGTTATCAGCAATTCTATCATTTATTATTATTTTACCGCCTGGCGGAACCCCATTATAATTTTTAGCCACTTCCTCTTCTGTTACTATATAATCTCTAAACTCCTTTACAGCAACTTCATATGCCCATTCTCTAAATGCTCCTTCGGTATATTTCATTACATTACCTTTATGCATAATTGTAACTTTTTTCCTATTATGTTCTATAGCATATTTTATAGCCATTCTTGCTATTCTTTGCGTCTTAAATTTACTAATTACCTTAATTCCTATTCCAGTGTCATCCTCAATTTCTACACCTAGGTCTTTTCTTAAGAATTCCCTTATTTTTTTGGCTTGTTCGCTATCATAAGGATACTCTATTCCTCTGTATAAATCATCTGTGTTTTCCCTAAATATTATCATGTCTACTTTATCGGCGTTTTTAATTGGACTCTCAATTCCTGGAATGTACTTTACTGGCCTTATGTTTGCGTATAAGTCTAACATTAATCTAATTGCAACGTTTATGGATTTCCAACCTTTTCCTATTGGAGTCTCTAAAGGACCTTTAAGTATTACCCTATATTTTTGTATTAGTTCTTCAGATTCCTTGGGAAACCTATTTCCAGTAATTCTTTCCGCCTTCTCTCCTGCTAGAACCTCAACCCACTTAATTTCCCTATCTGAACCATAGGCTTTCTCTACGGCCTTATTTATAACTTTCATTGCAGATTGTACTATTTCTGGACCTATCCCATCTCCTTCTACATATAGTATTATAGGCTTTTTGGGAACTAACCATTTACCCCCTTCAAATTTAATTACTTCTCCATCTTCTGGTATCTTTTGCATCAAAAGTAAAACTACTAGCTAGATTTAAAAATCAATGGTCTCTTTTAAAGCATAAAAAGATATACTTAATTAGGTTTTGGTTCTTTTCATATAATTTATTTTAAAATCTGTTAAGATAATTTTAATGTATTCTTATTAAACTGGGGAGTTAAACACGTAATTTGCATACTTAGCTTATTTTTAAGTTGAAATAGGGAATCTAGGAAAAAATCTATAAATATATAGGATGAGCATATTATGATGGTTTGGAATACTCTTTTTATGTTATTCCTTATATTAAGTAGTATAGTAATACCTATTACTATATATAATTCACATTTGCAGCCCGTTTCTACACTTCCTTCTAATACTTATTTAACAGTCTCTATAGTAATACCCCCTAAAAACCTGGCGTTATTACAACAATATGTACAAGAACATAAAATCTTAAATTTCACACAAGTCGAAAAATTATTTATTCCAAAGCATGAAATATCTAGAATTGTAACATATTTAAGGCAAATGAATATCTCGGCAGTCAATTATTTAAATGTAATAGTAGCAAGTGGAACTGCAGCGCAATTAGAGAAAGCGTTAAAGGGTAAATTCTACATTTATAGATTTCTTAACCATGAGTTCTACGAGTTTTCTGGCTCTTCGATTTTCCCTAATACTATTATTATAGGGACTAATATTACATCTTTGTTTTTAAGTAAACCTATTACATTATATAACATAACTCAAGCAGTAGCTTATTCTGTAGTCCAGCCTAATCAATTAAGAGTAGCCTATAACGTTTCGTGGTTATATGAGCATAATATAACTGGGAAAGGAACTACGATTGGTATACTAGATTTTTATGGAGACCCATATATTCAGCAGCAATTAGAGTCTTTTGATTCTATGTTAAATATAACTAATCCACCATTTTTGAAAATAGTGCCTATTGGGGCATATAATCCTAATGACGGAATTTCTACAGGTTGGGCAATGGAAATTTCTCTGGATGTAGAGTACGCACATATAATCGCGCCAGATGCTGGGATAGTATTATATGTAGCTAATCCTAATGTTCCTCTTCCTGCGATAATTGCATATATTGACCAACAAGATGAAGTCAATGTATTATCACAAAGTTTTGGTATTCCAGAATTATATGTTGATTTAGGTTTAATTCCTTTGTCGTATATAAACTCTTTGATATATGAATATTGGTTAGGTGAAGTTGAGGGTATAACGTTTGTAGCAGCATCTGGTGATGCAGGAGGTAATGGTTACAATTATTTCTTAATGCCTCAAGGGTCACTAATCTTTCCAGCTTCAATTCCTTATGTTCTTGCAGTTGGAGGATCCTCATTATATGTCTCTGGCAACACTACCATTCAAACTGCCTGGAGTGGAGAAAGTATAATAGGTGCAACTACGGGTGGATACAGTACAATATTTCCAGCTCCATGGTATCAAGGAATTTCTGGATATAGACTAGTTCCAGATGTAGTTGCGGATGCAAATCCATATACTGGTGTTTATATTTTATACTATTATAATCAAACATATTTAGTAGGAGGTACTTCATTAGCTACTCCTATAGTAGCTGGGATAATTGATTTAATGACGCAACAGTACGGTAAATTAGGATTTATTAATCCTTATATCTATGAGTTAAAGAACAGTAAGGCTCTAACTCCAATAAACTTTGGCTATAACACACCCTATTATGTTAATTCCACAACTCTTAATCCAGTAACTGGACTAGGATCAATTAACGCTGGATATCTATACGAACTATTACCTAAAGTTTTAGGAAATCCAAAAATATCTATAGCTGTAAATAATATAACATATTTAGATGGACAAACTGTAAAAGTTGTGGTGAATATAAGTAAAGTATTTCCGTCTTCTGTTACCGGTTTTATATATAATGGAAGTTCAGTTGTTCAACAGTTTTCCTTACACTATAACGGGACTAGTTGGATAGGAGAATTTACTGCAAAGGGAAGTGGTATTGAAGAGGTTATTGTTAAGGCAAGTAATTTAACTGGGGGTACTTATATTACTGTAGGTTATCAAGTACAATTTGTATTTCCACCCATAGCATTATTCCCAGAGCCAGAATCAATACCAATAATACTACAGTTAATGTATCCTAATGGTTCTATAATATACAGTAATATACCTGCTAATCTTACTGCACAGATATATAAGTTCAATCCCGTTACCAATAAGTTTTCTTTTGTTTCAAATGTAGCATTAAAGAGGGGGGAGATAATTAATCTTTCAGCGTTTGGAATTCAGATAGAATCTGGTTATCTTACTGGTGTATACCAGTTATCCTCCAATGTAAGCGGAATATACATGATAAAAATACCTGGGGCATTTGGATTTGATGAATTTGTAGCTGGAATATATGTAGTTGATGCAGTATTTCCACCAATTTCTGCAGAGCCTTTAGTAGTGGCTCCAGGTGAAAACGTTACTATATTAGCAGAAACTTTAGCTTTGGGTGCTCCTAATATTACCATAGGATTTTATAATAGTTCTGGAGACGAAGTATACTCAGTTCCGATAAATAGTATAGTCTACGCAAATACGTTACTTTATATAGCTCAAATAAAAATGCCATATTTGAAACCTGGATATTATACTGTTGTAGCTCATGCTATTTATAATGGTTCTAATTTTACTGCTGAAGGTTTAGGTGTTACACAAATTTATGTGTCTCCATATGTGTTAAATGTTAAAGTTAAGTTATTCCCAGATGATATATTATATGAAAATCAGAATTTAACTATTATAGCAAATATAACTTATCCTAACGGTACTGAGGTAAAATACGGGTCTTTTTCGGCTATTATAATACCATCTTATATGTCTAATAACTTTGATAACTTAGAATTACAATATAGTGTACCTTTAACATTTGTTAATAGTAGTTGGATAGGTAAATTGCAGATTCCTAGTGGCGAAACTGCTAATTCTTTTGGGTATTCTACTTATGGTATTTCTGGGTATTGGTATGTTTACGTTGAGGGGGTGTCAAGTGATGGTTTACCAGTCAATTTCCCATCAACGTTGAATGTAAATTCCTTGTCAATTAATCCACTAATACCATCACAGAAGTTTATAGTGCTTCCATATGTTTACGTGAAAGAGTTTAATGGTACATTAGCGTTTAATGAATATATAGAAGAAGCTGTAATAATTAATCACAATGCAACATTTATAAATAGCATCATAGGCAAATTAATAGTTAAGAATGGAACAGTTAAGTTAATTAATTCTAAAGTTGTAAGTGAAAAGTTAATCAACTCCAGACTAATAATTATAAATAGTAGCATTAACAGTTACAATAACGTTAGTTACATATCTAGCCAAATAGTCAGTAATGAAATTAAAAACAATAGTCTAGGATTTAATCTAGTGGTTTTAAGTATAGGTATAATCTTAGATATTATTACCGCAATTATAGTTGCAATTATTCTATTAAGAAGAAAATTTAAATAGAATGTTTTTAGGTTTATTAGTTTTTTAAACTAATATTTAATTTCTAATTATGTAAATATAAATTTCAGTATTTTCGTTTAAATATAAATTATATATAAAATTTCATTAATTATGATTATAATAACTAAATAATAGTTATTTTAAAACATTTAGATTAATCATAGTAATCTTATAATTCTTATTTAAGATGTTGAAAGGCTATTAAGTTAAATATCTGATTTATGTAATTATGTTATGATGAATGTAGGGGAGTTAATAAGTAGAAAACCAATCACATTGAATGAAAACATTAGTATAAAACAAGCTGCAAAAGTGATGAAAGGAGAGAACGTTGGTTCCATAATAATAGTAGATGAAAATAACAGACCTCTAGGAATTGTTACTGAAAGGGATATTGTAAGAGCAGTAGCCGACGGAGTACCTTTAGATTCTTCAATTTCTACGATAATGACTAAAGGTCTTATAACTATTACACCAGATAAAGATGTCACTGAAGCGTTACTTATAATGTATCAAAATAATATTAGACATTTAGTAGTAGTAGATAATAACGGTGAATTATTAGGAGTTATATCAATTAGAGATGCTGCAAGAGCGCTCAATTTACTTGCCTTAGATTTATCATTTTGGTAATATTATTTTAATTATGTTATTACATTTAGTACAGTTAATTTACTTTGTCATTAAGTTATCGTTTATGTAAGAACTTAAATTACATCATGCCAATAAGGTACCCTAACATTATCTACTCTATCCCATTTATCATAGGGCTTAATATCTAAAACTGGAGTCCCATCAAATGCATTTATACCTTTAGCTAATAGTACATTCTCCTTTACTTCAAGTAACTCAGCTACTGAAATTCCTATGGGGTTAGGTCTAAATTGTGACCTAGTTGCAAAAATTCCTACCTTTACTTCTTTTTTCTCTCTTATTAATCTTCCATCAAACGATGCTAAATGAAGATGATAGATTACTATTATATGGGAGAAGTTTTCTATACCTTTCAAACCATCAATGTATTCCTTATTTATATGTATTTCTACCGGTACTTCTCTAGAAGCTGAATTATCACTTCTCTTTATAAAACCTATATATTTAAAGCAAACATCCATTATATTAACTTCATGATTGAGGCTATTAACCTTACTAAAGTTTATAAGGATGGAATAAAAGCTTTAGATAACTTAACTTTTAGCAGTAATGCACGTGTAGTTACTCTCTTGGGTAGAAATGGAGCTGGAAAAACTACTTTAACTAGGATACTTTCTACTCAGCTTTTGCCTACCAGTGGCTTAGCGAGAGTAGAAGGTTACGATGTGGTAAAAGACGCTAATAAAGTGAGAAAGATGATAGCGTCAATACCTCAAGAGGCTAAACCTGTAGGTATAGCAAGCCCTATGGAACATTTAGTCATGTATCTGACTGCTAGGGGATTCTCTTTTAAGGATGCTAATGAGGTTTCCAGAAAAGTACTTAAGGAAGTAGGATTATGGGAGGTTAAAGATAAACCAAGTGATGAACTCTCTGGAGGGATGAAAAGAAAGATATTTGTTGCCATGGCTTTAGCTGCTAATGCTGAAGTTGTTTTATTAGACGAACCAACTACTGGATTAGATCCGTATTCTAGGTTAGAAGTATGGTCTATTCTCAAAAGTATTAAGAGTAAGATAGTTCTGACTACTCATTATATGGAGGAAGCTCAAGAACTTTCTGATGAGGTAATTCTTTTAAATAAAGGCAGACTTATAGCAAAAGGGAGTATTGAGGAACTTCTATCTAGATTTAAGGATAAGGTTAGAGTTGAGGGAGTAGGTGACATTAAAATAGGAAGGTTAAGGATAAGTTATATTGATAGAGATAAGGCTACTGATTTTATTGGAAAATATGTGATTAAGCCCATTACTTTAGAAGACATGTTCATAATTTATGGTGGTGAAAGTCTTGAAGACTAAGTATATATTAGCGTTTACGATATTCTACGGGTATTCATCAATTAAGAGAGGATTTGTATATGTATTAACATATTTAAGTATACCTTTGGCCGAGTTATTTTTAATTTACATTATTACCCATGGAGTGTTCGTAAGATTTGCAATTGTGGGTGGTTTAATAAGTGTAATAGCAAATAATGGCTTTTCTTCTATAGGCGATTTTGTATTCTTAAGGCTTGAAAGTAGACTTCAAGATTTATTAGTAGCTACTGAAATAGGACCTAGTGACTATATTTTAGGGCTTATGATAGCTAATCTATTATATTCCTCACCTGGTATCATATTATATATAATTTTAGCGTTAATATATCATATATTAACGTTAGTCAATTTTTTCCCATTTGTAATAGTAATGATGCTTTTATTATTTACAACTTCTGCCATAGGATTTTTCTTAGCTAGTCTGGTTCCCCATACTAGATATGGATGGGGTCTTGCTGGTCTTTTATCAAGTATATTAACTATAATACCCCCAGTGTTTTATCCCTATAATTTTCTCCCCAAAGCAATTTATTTAATCATGCTCCCCATACCTACAACAGCTGCAGCTATACTTATGCAGGGATTTAGCAATTTAATTAGTGTAAATAGAAAAATGTTTGTATTATCTTTTCTTATTCTCCTTATAGAATCTATAGTTTTCTTTTTCCTTTCAGTGAGATTCAGTAGATGGAGGGAAAAGTGATCTCTTTACCTCATACTCTATGAATATATACCCACAATTTGGGCATTTCTTGATTACCTTACTATTCGAATGCTCTACTAGAATTTCCACTACTTTATTACAATTTGGACATGTTCTTCTAGCCATGTAAAACTGCTGTCTCATTTTCAGCTTTTAAGCCTTTTTCTATTGCAGATAAATTAAGGGGAATAATAGATAAATGAATATAAAAATGAATCTAAACAATATTAATATAATAAACTTTTATTTAATAAAATCGTAGAATTACAGCAAATTATATTTGTAATTCATCGTGTAAATGGTTACGTGTAGATCTTAACATTATAAGATAAGATGATACTAACTTTACCGATACCGATTAATAAAATTTTGAAATTTATATATTATAAAAATTTTATTTAATAAAATATAAATTATTAATTATTATTTTTAAAATAATATTTAAATAAAATTATAATTTCACTGAAAAGTTTTCTAATTCCTTTTTGATCGACCTTTTTGCGTATGATTTTTGTCTTGATAAAGTAAATAGTTAAAGCAATAATGAATTAAATATACTTAACAAACTAATTCCAAATTATATACGAAATTTGATACGAATTTAGTAGGCGAGTTTAAAAACGGATTCTAATAGTAGAAGAAGATGGCATCAAAAATTATAATGTATTTTATTTTATCTTTGCTTATGTTTCCATTTTCATTATCTATAGTACATTCATCAAATAACCCTTCACTTCAAATAATTCATCAGAATTATTTAACTGTATTCTCAGTATCTAAGTCAAGCTTAATGGGAAATAATTCCTTAATTCAAATTACATATGAAGTTAATAAAGAGACATTTAACAACATAGTTAGCGGAAATGTTTCCAATATAATGATTACTACTACTAATAGCACAGTTTATCTATTTACGGTAATTTCACATAATATAGCAGTTTATAATGCCTTAATAAATGTCACGATAAATGGAGAATTATTGGAGATATATAGTGGAATACCAGATCTCATTAAAGTAACTTTGTACAGCGGTGGTCAAGCTCAAATAGTTTGGGCTGGTTACTTGTCTTCTCCCTCCTACGTTAAGGGTTATGCCTATATAAATGGAAGTGGCACGTTAACGTTACAGTATTTAAACGGTTCTTCATTGCTTAACATAAATATCAATGTAAGTGCAAATAGTAAAATAATAAAGAGAATTAACGTTACCCTTTTGAACATTAATTCAACTATTAAAGAATCTCATATCTTAAATTCTATAATTGGTATTAATTTGCCTAATAGATACCAGCCGTACTTAATAGAGGCTGAATTCAATTCAACTATTTATAAAGATTTTGCACCTTATAATTTGGCATATTCGTATTTTAGTACAACGCTACTTCCTTCAATGGTATGGAAGGCAAATAATAATTATGTGAACTTTACTGCAATTGAGTTTTTTGGAGTCAATTCAACTTTAGTAAGTTTTGTTAAAATAGCTAGCATAGAAAAAATATTTAATTTATCTTCATTTAACATTAGTTATTATACCGATATTCAAGGCTCAGATCTATTAATAATAAAGTATTTGAACACTCTATATTATAATCCTATGTACTTAAGTAAAACGTTTCTTAACGGCAAACCTGTTTTATTAGCTTTCTCCCCTAACAATTACGTAGAGAGTAGTGCCAATATTACTTTAGATCATCAAGTATATCTAAATGGAAGAGCAGGAGAAATAGTTAATATTACATTAAATAATAGTTATCGACTAGTAGCAATTTTTACTAATAATAATTCCTATAATGTAACATTAATTACCCCGTCCAATATCATAAACACCAATATTACGATTGGGAATACAGTTTTCTTCTCGCAGAAATTAATAATTAACTATAATTCATCTTTCATTTTGATTAGTATTAGACCGAAATATACTACGGGAATTATAGTTGTAAAACAATTACAAAATGGGTCAATAGTTTTTTTGAATTCATCGAATTATTTCATTTCTAACGGTAAATTATACATATTTGATGATTCTACGACTATATATTATATAGTATATACTTCGCAACAGATCACTACATTAGCTCAACATTCTGTTACTCAGTCTCCTTATAACAATAATGGTCAACATTTAACAGTTAGTAGTAATTCATCACTAATTATTACGAGAACTTCCTCTGATGAGACAAATCTGGTTATTATTTCTGGAATATTAATTATCTTATTGATAATAATTTCTATAGTTGTTATTAGAAGAAAGAAATAGACGATGTAGAAACGTTAATTCACTTTAATGAAGTCCAAGAGTTAAACTAAATACAGTTGCGAATCTTATAAAGTAATTCCTTAACTATTACTCCTTAAGTTTTTAATAGCTGATAAAATCCTCTCGTATTTTTTAATGGCATCTAGCACTTCATCTTTGCTCACACTCTCATCTAAATAATCGGCTTTTTTTCTAAGTTCATATAATTCCATGAAAAGCTCTGACTCCTCGTCAAACCCTAGATACTTCAAAACGTTAGCTAGTTTATCATCTCTCCTGGGTATATTATGTTGAATTTTTAGCACGAAATCCTCAAGCTCCTTTCTTATAGAAAAATATATCGCAGAAGCAGCTTTATTATAATTCCCTTCTTCAATATCCTTCAAAGCTTCATTGTATAACACTTCTGACTTTTTTAAACTCATCTAATAATCCCCTATTACTCGTCAAGTAGTAACTTATTACACATTTGTGTTTCTCATTTGTTTTTATTGCTGCCCTAGCTACAATTCTCCTAACCTCATCATTTAACTCCTTAACAACCACCAATACATTACTATCGTAAACGTAATTATTTCCTAGGAACACTGCTTCATCTATATAGTTTTTAACCTCACTATAAAAGTCCTTGAAGGCATCCTCACAATCATCAGCTTCCTCTATTTTAACATGGCTGAAAATTTCTATTGTTTTAGTATCTTTTTCATCTGTCAAGTAGTAACTTATTACACATTTGTGTTTCTCATTTGTTTTTATTGCTGCCCTAGCTACAATTCTCCTAACCTCATCATTTAACTCCTTAACAACCACCAATACATTACTATCGTAAACAGAAGAATCTTCGCTTAATCCAATAACCATCCTTAAGTTGTCTCCTAAATCAGCTATTAAGTGGCTAACAAAATCGTAAAGAGCTAATCCCCAATCATTTACCACTAACTTAAACACGTGCATACTATTAAAGAAAGAAGTTTTAAACTTTAATTCTAGTGTAGCAGTTTACGTTTTTCTCTTACGTTTAAACAATTTCTTTATCCCTCCAGACACTTGATAAATACTTTTTATCAACCTTGCTATCCTCTTAGCTCCAAGGTTCAAACCCGTGAAATACTTGAACAAAAGAACAACAAACAAAGAAAAAGCCTTCAACACTATAAAACCCTTATTCCTAAGCCAAGTTAGGAAGGAACCCTTCTCCAAACCCAAGACCTTAAGCTCCCTAATCAAAACCTCAACATCCCACCTATTCTCCCAAGTAGTTATAATATCCTCAGCAGTATCATTAACATTTGTAGAGAAGAAATACCTCCTACCATAACCCTTATAATCATCCACAACCAGTAACTTTATGGGAATACCTAGATATTCCACTAGGTATTCCCCTTGGGGGAACTCACCAACAGGCACGTGTCTGCCACCCTCGACAACACGCGCGTTGGCCTTAAGTTCCCCCACAGTATCCTCCAACAGCGTTTTAGAGTTAACATACCAAGAGTCGAAGACCTTGCCCACA
>Ga0208313_100362_pt1 | contig 12411 bp, 9 predicted proteins | sample OSP_15_2_FD_187142 | JGI IMG/M metagenome (GOLD analysis project Ga0208313, IMG submission 187142) | Extremophilic microbial mat communities from Yellowstone National Park, USA - OSPB_Slides-mat_host_7_15 (SPAdes) (version 2) | ecosystem: Environmental > Aquatic > Thermal springs > Hot (42-90C) >... | reverse complement strand
GTTTAAGAGTTTCTTGTATATTATTAGGCTTTATATAATCTTTTAAATCAAAGAGTGCCATTTTAACTCTCTAATAAACGTAGTATATATTCTGGGGTTATTGGGATCTTGTTAACGTTTTTACCTATTGCATTACTTACCGCATTTGGTATTGCATCAGATGCCAACAATCCAGCTTCACCGACACCTCTTGCTCCATATGGTCCATGAGGCATCGGAGTCTCGGTTGCAATAGAAATTATTTCAGGTAAGTCTGCTTGTTGAATGAGCTTATAATCAGCAAAATTTGCATTTAAAGGATAACCCTTTTCCCATTTTAATTCTTCGAATAAAGCTATACTTAACCCCATCGCACTTCCCCCTACTATTTGTCCTTCTACCAATTTAGGATTTATCACTTTTCCTGCATCTACAACAGTTATCAGCCTTTTAAGTTTAACTTGACCAGTTTCTATATTAACCCAGACTTCTGAAGCAATTGCAGTAGGAGTATAGAAATTAACTATTCTTTCGAAAACTTTTCTTCCATATTTGTCATATATTCTGCCTGTTTCCTTATCTGCGCCTGCAGGTATAAACCAATTGGCAGATGCTATTAGTTCACCTTCTTCTTCTAAAAAGGTTCCTGTTCTTATTTTACCTCTAGCAAAGAGATCTTCCCATTTAATCCTTTTATTTGGATCTCTTTTTGAAATTACAAGCCCTTCTCTTACATCTAAATCCTTTGGATCTTCGCCAATTTTCTTCGCAGCATATTCGGCAATCTTGTTTTTTAACTTCTTGCATGCTAAAACAACGGCGTTTCCTAAAGAGACAGTTGTTCTTGATGACATTTGTGCTTCATCGAATGGTGAAAATTCAGTATCTGCTGCAGCAGCAATCGAAACTCTATCAATTGGTATCTTGAATTCTTCAGCAACCAATTGTTGCATTATAGTATAATTTCCCATTCCTATTTCTGTTGAACCTAAAAATACCTCAATCACACCATCTTCTCTTAATCTAACTGTCGCAGATGAAGCTGTAGGAGCCAAAGAATACTTACTTGATAGTGCGAAACCTATTCCACGCTTCCAAGGAGAAGGCGGCTCCTTAATATCTGTTTTAAGTCTCTCCATTAGTTTATTATAAGCGGTTAATAATACCTTTCCGTAATCTTCATCCACGACTTCGCCGAATATGTTCTCTTCTCCTTGCTTTGGTATATTCTTTAGCCTTATCTCTATGGGATCCAAACCAAGCTTATTAGCTATTATTTCCATCTGTCTTTCAAATGCAAAATCAAGAATAGCTGGTCCAACACCTCTCAATGGACCTTGAGGTGGTAAATTTGTATACACCGAGAATATTTCTAATTTTACATTATCGGGTTTATAAGTTGCTAATGCTTGTGCAGCCAAATAGGTATACACAGCTATTCCAGATCCTCCTGAATATGCGCCACCGTTTACATACATCTTAACTTGTCTTGCTAAGAGTTTTCCATCCCTTGCAACACCGTCCTTTACGTATATCTTTGCTGGTGGCCTTACAGTAGTAAAAGTGAATACTTCTTCCCTCGATAATGCAATCTTTACAGGTCTTCTAGTTTTTTTAGAAAGAATACAAGCAATAGGCTCGCTGTATATTGTTAATTTGCCGCCAAACCCTCCTCCAACAAAGGGAGAAATTACTCTTATTTTGCTCTCAGGTATTCCTAAAGCTAAACTTAATTCGAATCTAAATCTAAAAGGAGTTTGAGTTGAAGTATATACTGTATAGGTATCATCAGGATTGTATACAGCAATGCATGAATTTGGTTCCATATAAGAGTGATGGACCATAGCAGTTTCATACGTATTTTCAACTACTAAATATGATTCATGAAAACCTTTTTCTACATCGCCAAACACCACTCTTCTATAGTTATTTAAATTAGGAATATCAAATGGTATCCAAGGTGCACTTACTTTGGATGTACCATATTTTTTTAAATCAGGATGCAAAATAGGAGCATTTGCTTGAATAGCTTCTTCAGGATCAAAAACTGCAGGTAGTTCTTCATATTCCACTTCAATTAAATTAATAGCTTTCTCTGCAATTTCTGGCGAATCTGCTGCAACGGCCGCTACTGCTTCGCCAATAAATCTTACTCTATCTTTTGCTAAAATATACCGATCAAAGAGTACCAAACCATATCTGTGATCAGGAATATCTCTCCCTGTAATAATAGCCCTGACACCAGGTAATCTTTCTGCTTTACTCGTATCTATTCTTTTTATTAAACCATGAGGAATACTGCTATGCTTAATTTTCCCGTAAAGCATTTTAGGCAAAGATAAATCATATCCATATATTGCTTCTCCGGTAACTTTAGGCTTCGCATCTACCCTTTCTATGGGTTTTCCAACAATGAAATACTCTTCCTTTAATTCCTTTTCCAAAATAGTCCTACTCATTTATTCTACAATAAGTAATTCTAATGCATATATTTATTCATTTCTAAAAATTTTCAACCGAAAGTCCTACAGAGTTTTATTATAAAAATCTTTAAAGATAATTTTATTTTAACTTGTCTTTAATTAATTATTTCTTATTATTTCGATAGAATTCTGTCTTATATAAGATAATTCTTCTTTAGAATTATTGCATATATTATAAAGGCCAGTAAATTATATGTACTAATTCTTAGTAATTACTGTGAAACCTTAACAATACAAGAAGTAACCTATACTTATAAATTCTCTTTTAGTATTGCTACTTTCAAAACATTTTTCTTTCCTTTAACATCAATTTTACCATTCTAATTATTATTTTGTTACCCGTGATTATAAAATATACGTCTGAGCATTTCTTTTTATTTCTGTAGTTAAAATTACAAAACAAATTAGTTTCTAATTCTATAACTTCCATTGCGTATATTCTATTAATATAACATTTCTTAATTTTATTAACTAAAAATTAGGTTTTTCAATAATTCGTTCACGAAATCATTAACAGTGTTTTATATGTTTAATAAGTCGTTCTTCCTTAAACTATTTTATATTTATTTATAATTACTACTATGCTAGATATTGCAAACGCCTCTTCTTGGTCAAATATTGAATAATTCATGGTATTCCCACCATTTCCAAAATAAAAGATAATTTGCCTCTACCTTCTCTTTATTTTGTGTGTCCAACTTTTAAAAAATTATCATGCGAAACTATGCGTTTTTAAATTCGCTTGAAAAGTAAGGAATAACTCTTTCTCCTAACAACCTTATGCTATTTTTTATTTGTTCATTTTTTAATTTCCTTAACGATAACCTGAAGATAATATAATTAAAACCAGCATTCTTAACTTTATTTATAAATTCTATGGCTTTTTCAGCATCACCTACTAATATTCTATCTTCTACCCATTCCATTATATCCATTACTTTTCCTCCTATGAGTGGATGTCCAGAAGGACTATAATCTAATTGATACATTTCTTTTATTGAACTTTCTGCTTCACTCATAGCTTTATCGTTATTCTCAGCTATATATGCATCTCTGATTATTGGCCAAATTTTTACATCCTTATTCAGTTGTTTTATTTCTTCTTCATATACCTTCTTCATTTTTATAACATCAACCAACTTAGCTGTTTGACCTGGTAACCATGCATCGCCTAATAAAGCCGCTCTTTTTATAGCCTTCTTTTTCCATGCACCGACCCATATTTGAGGTCTGGGGTTTTGATAGGGTCTTGGAACAACCCTCGCATTATTTAATTTAAATATTTTCCCATCGAAATTGACGCTTTCATATCTCAATAGGTTATCAAGTAATATTAACCCTTCATCCATAAGTTGAGATCTTTCCTTTAATGAAAATCCGAAATTCTTAAAGTCCTTTTCCCTATATCCTAACACAACACCTATAATCACTCTTCCTTTAGAAATCAAATCTAGTAGGGCGATCTCTTCTGCCAATCTGTAAGGGTGGTATAAAGGTAGTATAACAATGCAACCAAGCTTTAAATTTGTATAACTAAATACCGAATATAATGCAGATAAGGGGCTAGGTAAATACAATTCATTCTCATGATGTTCTTCAAACCATACCGAGTCAAAGCCATACTTTTCAGCTACTCTTATCTGATCCAGTGCTTCGCTAAAGTAATCATTCCATTCCTTAGGTATAAATCCAAATTTCATTGTCTTTAAACAATTAAGCATGTATAAAAACATTTCAAATATTCAATAGCAGAGTTTTTCATAATTTATTTATACATCTGTTAAAATTAGTTTAATATGACAGAAATAGGCATAGGCCTCGGATACAGTCCTGAACTAACAATTCACGACATGGCTAACTACGTTGTAGAAGCAGAAAAGAAGGGATTTGAATTAGCCTTTTTCTCAGAAACAATAATAGGCATAAGAGATGCTATTACCTCATTGGCAACATTTGCCAATAGAACAAGTAAAATAAAACTTGGCGCAACACAAATACTAAGATTAAGAACACCTCTTACAATTGCGGAAACTTTTTCAACATTAGATGAACTATCAAATGGCAGAGTATTTCTAGCTATAGGTGCATGTACCGAATCTCATTGTAAAAAGCATGGTTTGCCATTTTTAAATCCTGCAAAGGTATTGGAAGAACATGCGATATTGATTAAGAAGTATTGGAGTGAAGAATTTGTGAGCTTCAAAGGCGAAACAATACAAGTAGAAAGTGAAGGATTATTGGTAAGACCTAAAAATAAAATTCCGTTACTTATTGCTGCTACAAGTAGAACAGGCTTAAAAATAGCAGGTAAAGTTGGAGATGGTGTAGTTGTGAATGCTACAACTTCACCTGAATATGCAAAAAATGCTTTGGAAATTGTTAGAAAAAGTGCTGAAGAACATGGAAGACACTTCAATGATTTCATGATAACAGGAATAGTGGTAGCAGGAATAGAGGATGGAACAAGAGAAGCCGAAAGAGCAATAAGATGGGAACTTGCAAGTAAATTTGAGCCATTGCAAGTAGATTTTGCAGTAAGACCAAGAATAAAAGTCGGTGAACCATACGTATCAGAGGAACTAATCACTAAGCTTTTAGAATCTTATAAAAAAGGAGGAAAAGAACAATTAGCAAGAGATATCCCAATGAATGTTATAAAAGGCCTAACTGCTTATGGTTCAAAAGAGGAAGTAATAAACAAAGTGGAAGAATACAGAAAAGCAGGTGTGAAAATACCTATCGTAAGACCTGCTTCTTCTAAACTTGTAAAGCCACTTATAGAAGCTTTGGCAACTAAGTAGTAATGTTTCGATAAAGAATGCCAGGAATTTCTCAAATAGAACTAAAAAGAAGACTAATAGGCGAGGGAGTTTCGCGGCTTGATGCGCTACCAAAAGTTATAGGAAAAGCAAAATTCACGCGTGATTTAGATTTTGGCAGAATATTTATTGGAAAAATTAAACGTTGTCCTTATCCTCATGCAAAAATTAAGAAAATTGATACCGCTGAAGCAGAAAGAATGCCTGGCGTAAAAGCTATAATAACAGGATGGGACTTTCCGCCAGCAAAGTCGGCCCATACACCACCGCTTGCAAGAGGAGAGGTACTTTATTCAAACCAAGGTGTTGCAGCCGTAGCAGCTATAAATGAAGAGATAGCGCATAAAGCAATAAACAAGATTTATGTTGAATATGAAATTTTGCCTTACGTGCTTGATCCAATAGAAGCTATGCAAGAAGGTTGTCCTGTAAGAATAAAACATCCAGGAGAAATAGAAAGTAATAATAATATTGCGGTATATGAAAAAGTAATAAGAGGCAATGTAGATGAAGCTTTTAAGGCATCGCATTTAGTTGTAGAAAATACTTACTATACCTCCTTAGAATCGCACGTCCAACTTGAGCCAATGGTGTTTATAGCTATACCTAATTATGACGGTTCCATTACGATATATGGGACTTCTTCAGGGGCTCATAAAATAAAAGCAGAAGTTTCTAGTTTATTAGAAATAAGTTCAGATAAGATTATCGGTAAAGTTCCCTTCATTGGTGGATGGTTTGGTAGTAAAGAAGAAAGTCATGTAGCTGCTGTTGCTGCTATGTTAGCTCTTAAATCTAAAGGTCCTGTCAAACTAGAATTAACAAGAGAGGAAACTATGACTGCGACTGGAGCAAGACATCCATCGATAATAACAATAAAAGATGGCCTAACCAAAGATGGCAGAATTATTGCGAGAAAAATTGTTGCAATTTTTGATGGTGGAGCTTACTCTTTTCAAGGGAATGATTTAATCAAAAATGCCATTAAGCCTGCAGTTTCAGTTTATAATATACCTAATTTCGAAATGCATGCATACAATGTACGTACTAATAAAATACCAAGTGTACCAAAAAGGAGCCCTTATGGATATTCAACCGCATGGGCAATTGAATGTCAAATGGATTATTTAGCCTCTATACTAAAGGCTGATCCTTTTGAATTCAGATTAAAACATCTAATTAAAGAAAATGAAGTAAACGCAGCTGGTGAAATTATGGAAGATGTCAATCCAGAATACGTTATTAAAAGGATGATGGAAGTTTTTAATTCATATAAACTTGAATATAAGCCTGAGTATCCATGGAGATGTGGTAGAGGAATAGCCTTTTCTGCAAAATGGGGTGGGATAGGTCCTCATCAAGCCATGGTTAAGGTTAGAGAAGATGGAAAGATTGAAGTTTGGGCTGCAATTACTGAAAATGGTGCAGGTACAACAACCAGTATTGCTCAGATTGTGGCTGAAGAGTTTGGAGTTGATTTAGAAGATGTTATTATAGTTTCGATGCTAGATTCAGCTGATTCATTAACAATGGGCTTAACATATGGAGCTTCAGCTTCTAGACAATTGATTCATATTGGGAACGCTGTTAAACAAGCTTGTGCTGATGCGAAGAATAAGATCATTAAATATTCAGCTATGAAGTTAGGTATAGAGCCTGACAAATTAGAAATAAAGGGAAAATCAATTCATATTAAAGGAAGTGATAAGAGTGTGCCAGTCTCTCAATTATTCAATAGAACTAAATTGTATTCAGCTATTATACCTTATTCAGGAGATATGGATTATTTTGTAGGCTATGGGGTTGACCTAGGAGAGCTTCCTCATGGAAGATTATCCCCCTACTATACTCATGTTGCAGCGGGTTCTGAGGTTTTAGTTAATATAGAAACAGGACAGGTTAAAGTCAAAAGAATAGTATTAGCTCAAGATGTAGGAAAAGCTATAAATCCTAAACTTATTGAAAGCCAAATTATAGGAGGAGTATTAATGGGAGTAAGTGCCACATTATACGAAGAATTAAAAATTGTTGATGGGCAAATAGTGAATGCAAACTTAGCAGATTATAAAATAATTCATACGTCAGATGTTCCTGAGATAATTCCTGTGATTTGTGAAATCCCCTACAAGGAAGGACCTTATGGGGCTAAATCAGTAGGAGAAACCATGATTATGCCTGTTGCTCCTTCAATAAGAAATGCAATCCACAATGCAATAGGAATTTGGATTAATTCTATGCCAATTACCCCTGAAAAGGTATTAAAGGAGTTAGAAAAACAGAGCAATTAATTCATTTTTGATATATTTATGAATTTTAAAGAGGATTTAATATCTAAAAATTTTTAGTTTACACAAATGAAAGCCTCGCCCTTTAGGGCGGGGATGAATAGATTTAAATAATTATTTCATTTGAACTTTTAGGAAATTTAAATGCTTCTTCCCAGCTCGATCAAAGCCTAATGGGACTAATGAGAAGCATTCAGTATTTCTATTTAATGAAAGATTCTTTTTAGAATCCAGCTTTTGGGCTGGCAACCCTTTTTATGAATGTTTCTTTTCTTTGAAACCTGATTGCATGGGAGAAGCTCTGAGCTATAAATTCTAGCAGATGAGATATTAGCTACTAATCAATGCTGGGAACCAATGAGCTACTCTAGAAAGTAGAGGGTTTTCCTTCTAGAGCAGCGAGGAGGTCGGTTATACTAATAAGACTATTAGTGAATCTTGCAATTACCAATTTAAGCCTTAACACAAGCTAGCAAGTATAAATCCTATTATTACTAAGAGTCCAGCTATTATAAGTAAAATACCAGAAGAAAACCAAATATTGGCACCCTTAATTCCTTATACTCTAATTTCTGTTATTAACTAGTCCTTAACTGATTAGATGTACTTAAAAATTAACTTTCTCTTTTTTAGAAAAATGAATAATGAAATAATTAAACTTTATATAAATCCATTAAGAAGAATCTCATAAAGGAAAAATGGTAATAAAAGAAAAAATTACCGAAACATACACAACTGTTGAAAGAGCTAAAATTATAGTTCTGTCTACATTTGGTTCTTTTGTAGAATGGTATGATTTCTTTATAGCCGCAGTAGCAGCATCCCTTGTTTGGCAATTCATATATTTTAACGTTTTTCCGCAGTTGTCTGCAACATTTTCGATAGCAGCTTTTGGGGTATCATATTTTACTAGACCTATTGGTGCATATTTATTCGGACATCTAGGAGATAAGAAAGGAAGAAAATATACTTTAATACTAACTTTGGTTACTGTGGGAGTAGCAATGCTAGGAATATCTGTACTGCCTCCTGCTTCTTCCATTGGCCTCCTTGCACCTATATTGTTATTCGTATTTAGAGCGGTCCAAGGCATAGGTTTTGGAGGAGAATTTGGTGGTGCAGCTTCTTGGGTTTTAGAATCCAACTCACATAGTAAATGGCGAGGAACGTTCACCTCGCTTACGAACGCAGCATTAGGATTGGGCGGAGGAACAGCTGCAGCATTGCTTTTTTACTTATCTTCCGTGGTTCCAAGATCTAGTTTTCTTGATTTCTGGTGGAGAGTGCCATTCATAATAGGAGTAATTTTTCTCTTTAGTGCAGCTTTAATTCGATATTTCGCTTTGGAAAGTAACTTATTTATGAAACTTGAAAAAGAAGGGAAGGTACTTAAAAGTCCTGCTAATTTTGCTATTAGGAAAGAAATAGGACTTATGTTACTAGTAGCGTTAGCATGGTTATATGCTTGGTGGATAAATCCTACATTAATACAAATCTTTGCACCTTTTTATTTAAGTAAGTTTGGTATATCAAGCACGTATGTAACTTATACAATAATGGTTACGAATTTTGTCATCGTAGCTACAATGACTTTAGGAGGTTTTTTATCCGATTTGATAGGAAGAAAGAAAACAGTCATCATAAGCGCTATACTTTCTGCCGCCTTCATTTATCCTTATACACTCTTACTAGCTTCTTATAATTTATTTAATATACTTATTGCCCAAGTGGTAATTTATTCATTAGCAACTTTAGGTTCAGGTAGCCTTACAGTATATTATACAGAATTGTTTAAGACGCAATACAGATATAGTGCTAGTGGGTTATCTTACCAATTTGTTGCATTATATGCTGGCATACTAATAACATTTGGTGTCCCCTACATACTTTCTTCAGCTAACCCATTATTATACGTCATACTAATTGGAATTATATTATCAGTAGCAACAATAGGTATAATATCCAGGATGAAAGAAACTAAAGACCTTAACATATCAGAATAGTCTAATAAAAATTATATATTTTTCTATGCTTAATTTAGATTATAAATCCTTGAATTTAAAATTTTTAAATGGTTCAAGTATAAAATCGCTTTAAATCTATAAAACTATATATCAATCTTTAAAATATCCTTTGCATTTCTCCATAAGATATTTTCCTTTTCTTCTTTAGTTAATGGCAGCAATTCAATAGCTCGGATATTATTTATAATTGATAATTCTTCATTTACAAACGGCCAATCTGATCCAAATAATATTCCTTTAGAACCAAACAATGAATAACCAGTCATTAATATTTCCACAGAACCACCATCTATGGCGGTGTCAGCAAAAATTTGTTTACCAAAGTAATCATAAAAATCTCTTTTTAAATTCTTTCCAAATCCCTCATGATATAACCTATAATAAGCCCTTAGCTTATAAAAAGGAAACATTCCTCCTAAATGATGGGTAACTATTTTTAAATTTGGATATTCATCAAGAAGGCCGCTTACTATCATCTTCCAAATTGCCTGTGTAGTATCAAAAGGCCAACCAAAAGTTCTCATAAATCCTGGATCTTTTGAATCTTCAACAAGTCCATATCCTTCCCAGTTTATTGGATGAAGGAAGATAGGGATTCCTAATGACGATATCTTTTGAAAAAAAGGACGATATTCTGAATAATCCAATGATTTTTCACCGTAATGTGTAGCAATGGTTACACACTTTAGACCCAAATCATTGTATAACCTATTTAATTCATCAATCGCAAATCCAATATCATATAAAGTTACAATGCCTGAACCCACAAATCGTTGAGGATATTTATTTACAATAGATGAAATTATATCATTTACTTTTTTGCATAAATTTTCTGCTTTAATGGGATCTAATCCATATATTTGAGTTTGGGCTAGATGGATAACTTGAACGCTAATATTATATTTACCCATAAGTTTTATTCGATATTCAGGATCATAGTTATTTGGATCAATTTTTGCATATGATACAAACTTGAATTCCTTAACTATTTCCTTAGGTATTATATGCGAGGAAAAATCTATGGCATACATAATTTGTTAATGGTTTCAGAGGATTTAATATTTAAACTTTGTTTACACAAATGAAAGCCTCGCCCTTTAGGGCCGGGGATAAAAAACTTAATTATTTAGAAATTTAAGTTTCTCTCAGGAAACTCAGTTACGCTTCTACTAAGCTAGAATGAGGGCTTAATGGGATTTGATGATGTCAATTCAGTATCGCAATTATTGCTCTTTAATGAAGGATCTTGATAGAATCCAGATTTTAGTAAGCAACCCTTTTTATGAAGGTTTTAATAAACCAGATAATATGGGGGAAGCTATGATTCTTAAAATGCCCAGCAGATGCGATATGTAGCTCCGAATCAATGCTGGAAACCTTTGAGATTCTCTAGAAATGTAACCCTCTTCCTTCTAGAGCAGTGAAGAGGTCAGCCATGTTGCATCATGGAGAAACAATAAAACTCTTTGAAAAGCAAAATCTCGATTTTTTTCAAAGCATGGAGAAAGTTAGCGAGAAATTGATAAGTTATAGATGTAATTCAAAATTTCTAAACGCGTAAACTTTATATATCCTTATATTTACCCAGATGTTAGAATGGTTAAAATTGAGCAAAAAGGATTTTTTGAAGTAAATGAGAACATTAATTCAGTATATGAATATCTGACCAATCCAGAAAAAGTTGCTAAAGCTTTTCCTATAGTAGAGAATATAAATATTATTGATAAGGATAGTTTCGATGTAAAAGTAAAGTTGAAAATAGGAATCATCCATGGAAGTGCGGATCTTAAGTTAAAGTTTGTGGAAAAGAATCCTCCTTTTTATGCAAAAATTACTGGTATCGGTAATGGATTAAAGAGTACAATGAATTTAGAATTGAGTTTTGAACTAAAAGATATAAACTCTAATAAAACTCTTGTTAATTGGACTTTCGTTGCAGATATATCGGGGATGGCAGCTTCTTTGGGCCCACATGTATTAAATTCTACTTCTGAAAATATAGTTAATCAAGTCATAAATAATTTAAAAAACAATTTAAGCAAAAAAACGTAAAATTATTTTAAATTTTAATATGGTGGAACGATATTTGCAGCAGTGACAAAATCGTTAGTGTAATATGCGTTTTTATTCGATACATCTTTGCCGCCTAAATAATTAACTACGTAAGACCACGCATTCATCCAATAATCAGGCACTATATCCTAGCAATTTATTTTGTATTGGTGCTTTCATGAGTGCATTCTTAACAAATTAACATAGTCGTTCACCGCAGCCTTAACTATATTCAAATCTACTCCGGCTATGTGTCTTGCATATGCTACTGCCGCATCATTAGGATTAATTAACGTATCTCTTATACCCATTAATAATGCTGTTACAAATTTGGCAACAATATCCTTATGAGCATTAAGAAAATCGCTTCTAATCCATAGAACATAACCAGGCGCTGTTATACCGACATCACTATATAAAATGCCTGTCATTGCATCAGCAAAAGCCATAGGGGCTACTCCAGCAGCTAATTGACTTATTGTGTTTGCAGATCCAGATCCTATGTTATATATAACGTTCAATCCTTGTGAGAAAAATATCCTTTATCTAAAGCTAAAAAAGAATGGAGCGTAATATTCTGCATTTGAATCCAATATCACTGACACTTTCGCATGGGCGGGTATAAATTTTTCTACTATATTCTCTATTCTGATACTACGTATTCCCCAGCCTTCTTCCATGGTATCAAAAATCGTTCTATAAAACTAATAGATGAATACAAAGCTAATGATGCCAAAACTAATATTAAAAGAGCCGCAAACATGTTAGT
>Ga0208313_100358_pt1 | contig 12433 bp, 14 predicted proteins | sample OSP_15_2_FD_187142 | JGI IMG/M metagenome (GOLD analysis project Ga0208313, IMG submission 187142) | Extremophilic microbial mat communities from Yellowstone National Park, USA - OSPB_Slides-mat_host_7_15 (SPAdes) (version 2) | ecosystem: Environmental > Aquatic > Thermal springs > Hot (42-90C) >... | reverse complement strand
ATTGCGAAGACGTATACTATAGACACGTTAGCGAAGATGCTAAACGTTAATTATTATTACGTCTTACTTAACAAATATACGGAACCAGACCATGTCCTAGGGATACTTGACATAAACGAATACAAAAAAGGACGTCTAGTATATCACGGTGGGGTTGTAGACGCAAATATCGTTATGTTTGACGAGCCATACAAATCTTCATCCGATGTACTAAACATGCTTTTAGACATAATCTTAAACAGAAGAGTTTTCGGGACTAAACTTAACTTATTAGCTACGTATTTCGCAGCTAACGAGTTCGATACTGACGAGGACTTAGTAGCGTTTAACGACAGATTAACTATACGTGTAGTAGAGGCAAATTACGTTCATAAATCCGATTTGAAGAAGATAGTAAAGAGCGATTCAAAGACACCAGAACCCATACTTACATATGACGACATAGTAAACTTACAAAACGAAGTTAGGAAAATCGCTATGAACATTGACGACGCTTTACTCGACAAATTCTTAGACGCTATAATAGAACTACGAGGACTGAACTACTTAATCTCAGACAGACGTGTAAAGAAGACTGTATACGTAGCAGCAGCTAACGCGGTACTTGAAGGAAAGGACAACATAGAACCAGACGATCTAGTAACCGCGATGAAATTCACGCTTAACGACCCAACGAGGTACACAGATTCGATAAAAGAAATCGAGACTATCGCGTTAAAACACGGACTAAACGAGATAGCTTCCGTAATTAACAAAATACGTTCTCACATTAACGCTATAAACGTATTGATAACTAACGCAAAAGACGGTACAACAGACAAGAACATCACGTTAGCAAACTTAAAACAAGAATTGATAAAAGTGCAAGATTTGTGCCAAAAGTATTCGGCTAAGAGTGACGCCGTGAAAACTTTATGCGATAGCATCGATATACCTGACGACATAGTAAACGAATTATTAAGGGTGTAACGAAATGAAGAAGATTGAGAAGAAGACGGAACTGTACAGTAACTTACTTAACTTTAACGTTAAGAACCCACACGAAAATGACGATTTGTTCAAAGAATTCGTTCTTATGACGGACGCCCTAATTAAAAAACCGACGGATAGGCATAAGATCGTAAGTGGCGATATATTCGCTTCATTGTACCTACCACATTACTTCTTCAGGTTCAAAAACGACGACGCTAAGTTAGAAACCGTAAGGTCAGCGTTAGTAAATAACCATATGGAGATAGAAGAACTACGTCCTTCAACTGTTGATGATTTACTTACGAGTTCCGTCGACACCATAATAATTTATAACCACATAGCAAAGTTACTTGACGAATTAGAAAAGACAAACGATAACGATAAAGAAAAACTGAGGAAGCTATCTTACGCGATTGAGAAAGGGATATCACAAGCTGCTTCAAAGTGTAAAGTCGTTAATAACGCTTTGAAAAACCCAATGATACGCCAAATGGTATCTAAGGAAATGAACGGCGGGAAAGACAGGATTAATATGAACGACGGAGAAGAAAATACGGAGGGTAGTAATACTTACGGTAGAGAGCCTGGCATATTACGTTTCGTTAATACCCTTACTAACCTTAACGTGGATTTAGACGTATTACTTAAGATTGTGAAGAAAGGTACCGAGTTGTTTAACAAACTCAACGAATCACCTCACGGTACTTATAATTCATATAGAATTACGTCTTCAATCTTGGACGCTGTTAAAATACCTAAGAACTTTGTTGATGACGAAATTACGGAAATTAAGATGTTAAATGGGTCGTTTATTACGTTTGCAAAGAAAAGTAACATTGACGGGTATTACGTTTTACTTGATAAATCGGGTAGTATGGGCGGAGAGAAGATAATGAACGCTAGGGCTATAGCATTCGCTTTAGGACTTTTAGCTAAACAACGTAAACTGAAGTTCATGTTCAGGTTCTTTGATAGCGACGTCTACGATCTGATAGACAAGTTGACCCTGGAAAACTTAGCAAAAATCGGTTCGGTTGACGCAAACGGCGGGACGTGTATATCATGTGCGTTGGATAAGGCACTCGAAGACCTACGTAATATGAAAGAGTTCGTAATAATAGTCATAACTGACGGTGAAGACGAATTCGATATAGAACCTTTAGCTAACGCGATTAAAAACGGTAAGCACAAACTAATATCGGTACTAATAGGAAACGAGTCATTCCATAACTTAACCGAACTGACTAAAAAAGTAGACGGAGTCGTTTTAACTACAGAAGATTTAGACGATAAGATAGCACTTAAAATACTGAAGGAGGTGTCAAGTCAATGACATCGTTTATACTATGGGTTTCGAGGCACGACCCAATACCAGCAGAACGTGAGATAATAATCAATTATCCACATTCGTTTGTGAAGGAGTTTATACCGACGGCCGAATACTTATTAGAGAACTACATTGAACCACTTCTTAAAAAATACGACAAAGTCTACATAATCGCAATACTACCAGAATCGTTTAAGATGAGACTGTTGGAACTCGTTGATAACGATAAGTACAAGGACAGAGTATTTGTCGTAGAACCGCTTATGAAGGAACTTGTACATTCTAAAGACATGCAGGAGTGCATGAACGTCTACAAAAGCGATACAAACAGATACGTCATGATCACTTACGGTAAGGGTAAGGAATGTAAAGTTTTCGAATTCGAGAAATTCGTTTTATTAAAACAGTACGTCAAAATATATGAGGACTGGGATCATGAAAATAGATGAACTACTTAAACGTTTAGAAAACGTCAAAATTAATGAAAACGAAAAACGTGAAATTGCTGAGTATATAGCACAAACGTTCGGTAACAAAAGGATGCAAGACTTATTTTATGTCATGACGAAAGACAGGGCAATATACGACTACGACGAGTATAGAGATCTTCTCAAATCTAACAAAATTTCACCTAACGACGCATATGTATATGTAGAAAACAATCATTTAAGTAGATACGACCCATCAAGTTATTTTTACCCTTTTTTCGGTCAAGGAATGCCCCTGATAGCTGGAATATCTTTAATAGCCGCTTATTTATCGAAATTAGGCTTCGAAAACGATATTTATTATGTAGTACCTGCTACTGGACTTAGATACCTCGTTGTAGTTAGTAAATTTCCAGACAATAATCGTATAGCAGTAGATGTAGCTGACATTGATAATGTTGTATTCAATTCGCATTTACTAACATTAATACACGGTGTTTTAGGTGCAAAACATAGTACTAAACACATGACCTATGATGAGGTAAAAGAGATCATATCTCAATTTATCTCACAAAAATTTTTTGCTGGACATACCTTTATCGAAGCACAAGATATAATTCGTAGATATTACGAAAAAAATGACACTTCGTTAGCTAAAGAAGTTGAAGCCATCAAAGACGCTTACAATCGCATTTTTCAACCATTCCGCATAGAATACCACCTAAACACTAAACAATTTCAGGTAAGTGGTAACAATGAAGATAGATGAAATACTTAAACGCTTAGAAAACATCAAAATCGATGAAAGACATGAAATCGTTGGATACTTAACACAAGCGGTCGGTGGTAAAGGGATTCTATTCCCACATAATCTTATGACGAAAGATAAGACAATATACGACTTTACCTCATACGAAAAGCTTCTCAAATCTAACAAAATTTCACCTAACGACGCATATGTATACGTAAAAATCGACTATTTCACTGGATACAACCCAACAGATTATTTTTATTACCCTTTCCTCGTTAATAGTTATCTCTTACCGTACGCTTATTTATCGAAACTAGGCTTAAAAGCTGACCTATATCATATAGCACCTACTACTGGACTTAAATACGTCACTGTAGTTGGTAAATTTCTAGGCATTAATCATATAGTAGTAGAGGTAGCTGACATTGACAACGTTGCAGCCAATACGCACTTACCGACATTAATACACGGTGACGTAAGAAATAAACACATAGATGATGAGGTAGATAAGATCTTGTCAGGATTTCTCTCGCAGAAACTTTTCGCTGGATATGACTTCATCGAGGCGGGAAATATAATCAGTAGATATTACAGGAAACATGATACATCATTGGCTAAAGACGTTGAGGCCATCAAAGATGCTTACAATCGCATTTTTCAACCATTCCGCATAGAATACCACCTAAACACTAAACAATTTGTAGTTTAGTTACGTCTCCAAGAGAAAGCTTTTTAAACTCCCTTTCCCTTTTTCTCATGGGGCAAAGCCCCCGAGGTGGAGAAAAATGAATCAAGAAGGTGGCATTGAAAAAGAAAAATTATCTAACGACGAAATAAAACAACTTATACAACGTGCTATAAATGACGGCACAGACGAAGCAAAATATTACTTACGATTATCTGAATGGACGAGACCAGGATCCTCGTTTGAAGATCACGGTAAAATAAAGGTAATATACGGCGAGATAGACAAAATACTCATAGATCACGTGTATGATTATCCAACAACAAACGAATATCAGTATTTCATTGTACCGAAAACTAAGGCAGTCGTGATCATCCATAAATACGGTAACGACTATGATGGGAAATACGTGGAGCACGAAGATTTGTATGTATTTACGGCAAAGGACGGATGGAAACGCATACCACTGAGTTGAGGCGATATGATTAAAAGTGACAAGGAAATGAATCAATTACTCATTAAGTTTGTCGATCTTTTCTTCGAAGATTACGTTAAAGAATTCGACGTTAAACTCGACGAATTAACGTTTACTGAAGACGAATTTAGCGACCTGATAGGTAAATACGATAGTAGTAACGGTGTACTTAACGACGGCGTTTACACTGACGAATATACATACGATATTAACCACATGGATCTGAAGAAACTGATAATCGATTATACAAAGACAGATGACGGAAAATACGTAATACTATCGATAAAGGGATTTACCGAGACAAAAATTTAACGACATAAAACAAAGTGGTAGTAACAATGAGTGAGGGTGGCGATAAAATGTCAGACATACGCACAGAACTAGAAAAACATATGGACAATATCGCACAAGAACTTAAGGACAACTTACAAGACGTCATAGAAAACGCTATTGACGTAACACTGTGTGTCTCTTTACCAAGTGGAGAACAAACAGGTTTCGACATCAATATAGTTGTCGGAGGGCCTAACATACGTTTAGTTTACGACAAGGGTGTATGTCAATTACGAGGAGCATGGGGGTCTATCACGGACACAAAAGACGTAGACAACGAAATTTGTGAAACGATATTAGACTATTTAACACAAACGTTATCTTCACGGGTGAAAAAATGATGGAAAAAATTATTAAATTCTTCTCATCTTTCAAAAAACGTAAAACTAACAACGAGGTTCTACCGTCTAACAACGAAATTCCACCAGACATTCCTAAAAACGTTGTGGATGCAGCAAAGGAAGTAGCGTATTTCACAACGTTTTACGGTTTCTTTGCACAAACGTCTAACATAATAAAGACGTTAAAACAAGGGTACTACACTTTAGGACTTACTGTTGGCGAAGAACTTATCAACGCTATTAAAAACGGGTTTGACGACTTAATAAGGTTAACAACCGATGATAAATTAAAGGCGTTACTTCAGCAGACACGTGATGAAGTAATAAACGCCCTGAAGAACCACGACTTTGACAACGCAGAAAAAGCAATAAAGACCCTACTAGATGAGGTTGATGTCGATGACGAAAACTAAAAGCAAAATTTTAGATTACGAACTTAACGACGATAGACTCATAGTTCGCATGGAAGTAACGCTACCAGAAAAAGTAAATAAAACGGCTACGTTACTCAATGCCTCAATATACGGAAACATTTCGCTAAGAAAGACTATCAGAATTTTCCCAATATTACATAGAAAGACGTTTTTAACCACAACTCGTTTTGAATTAACGAAATATGAACTTAACGACGATAAACTCATAGCTCACGTAGAAACTAAACTTAGCAAAGACGTCCTTCAATACGTCAACAAAGGCGTTGAACTTATTATCGAGATTTTTGGAGACTTCGATTTAGCCGATTTACACCCTAGGTGATAACGATGGGATACACGCATTATTGGTTCATAATTAACGAAAATGATGTCAATAACGCATTACCTACTGTCATTAACGAATACAGAAAGTATATTGACCATTTTAAAGGCGTTGCGGATATAAATATAAACGGAAACGATATAACGATATCCTCTCTAAATGACGAAGGAGAGACGTTTATGTTACGTCGTGTCTACAACTCAGAAGTGTATTTAGCAAAGTACGACTTACCACGTATTATTGAAAGAGCTAGACGTTTGAAACTCAACAATATTAATGACGACAAAAAAGTAAAAACGTTTATACGCAAAAACTTTAGAAAGACCAAAGCAAAATTCGGGTTTGTAAAGACGAATTTAGGAGACTATGATATAGCTGTTACAACGTTCTTAGCGTTACTCAAATTCTACGCTGGAGACGCTATAATTGTTGAAACTGATGGCGATAACGATACGTGGTACGATACGTTTGAGTTATTACGTGGCAAATACTGTGAGTTCACTATAAGACACGTAAACGTCCCCGATTATTTCTCATTAAGAGACCTAATCGACGCACCCATACTTAGTCCGTATGAAGGACTAATATGCACAAAACAGCATGCCGTTGTCAGCAGTTTCCGATAAACCGTAAAGTTTATGTCATTTGATATCATTTAACATTCCTAGCTCTCCTCATGAAAGTTTATAAGCTTTTTCCGTTAATGTTGACATATAGAAGAGGGCCCTACAATGAACCCGAGGAGCAATGTGAGGGGGAGGATGGGTTCGATGAGGCTCCCCATGTCGTGGCTGGGAGTCCATACTCCCTAACCTAGGCGTGGGGAGCCGGACAGGGGGAATGAGGACGAGGGTTGATATGAAATATCATGAAACCCTATGAAAGTCCGACCCCTAATTACATTGTTCAAGCAAAAACTTTTTAACCCCCTTTCCCCTAATTTTTCGGGGTGAAAAAATGAAGAAGAGAAATAGTAGTTTATATAGCAATCCAACATTTAAAGCAGAATTAATAAACGTTGAAGACGACAACGATAAGTTAAAACTAACGTTTAAAGCTACGGCTAACGAACCGCTACTCATTAACGTTAATAACGAGGTTATCGCACTTACTGAAAATTACGACATTTACGAAATATGGTTTGGCATATTCCCAACGATCACGCTTGACTATCTCATGAAGAACGCTGGTACAGGCTATAACGAAATATTCGTTGATGAATACGTTATACAAGTGGATGCGTTAGGTTTCAACGACTTCGACGAATTTAAACAGTTTATACTTAAACACCCAGTATACATACGGTATCTGGAATTTATATATCACATTTTTAACGCTCATCCACATTTGTATTTATTATACACGGCTAGGATGACGTATAAACACGACATAAAGATAAATGACGACAGGATTGAAATAACGATTGAAAAAATACATGTTGACGTTATTATTAAGGAGTACGAGATTGATGAAAAAATAACGCTTAAGATAATAAACAAAAACGATCATACGTTGTTAATAATAGGTAATATCCCGTTGGTCGATTTTGATAGTCTTCTCACGTATAACGACATAGTTAAAATACTTAAAGAAAGACCTAACGCAATGTTAAATACGATAATAATGTTAATATCAACTTATCTGGTGGATATTGGACACATTTAATTGTGTCGTTCAAGCGAAAACTTTTTAAACCCCCTTTTCCTAAGATTTTTCGGGTGAGAATATGAAGGGCAAACAAATCCTCCTTCATTATTATTTCATAAAACGCAAAAATAACCACGTTAAAAACAAAGGTGATAACGAATGAACGAGTTTACGTTTGAGTCTTTCAAAAACTACGTTTCTAAGTACGTTGTAGGAGAAGACGATATAATCAGGTTAATTTACGTTGGTATTAACGCTGCAAGACGTTCAAAAACTATACCAGCGTTTTTACTACGCGGCCCGCCTGGAGCGGGCAAAACGATGATAACACAAATCATAACCGATTACTTCAACGCTCACTACGTCTTTATTCAAACTACTTTAAACACTACTGAAGACGAATTAATATACAAATACGTTCCATCAGAACAAACGAAATCGGGAGTACGTGTACAATACGGCCCGTTACCTGACGCGTTAATAAAATCACGTGAAAAAATCACGGTACTTACAATAGACGAATTCGATAAAACTAGACCTTCAGCAGACGCTTTATTGCTCGACTACTTACAAAACGCTAGAGTTTCGTTTAGGATTGACGACAGAGAAGACGTTATTGTCGGTAATAAAGACAACTTAATCGTATTTATAACGTCAAATGACAACAGAGAATTCTCTGAACCACTTTTAAGGCGTGTAATAACGATAAACTTTAAACTACCAGATCCTAAAGACGTTGAAAAACTCTTAAGGAGACACTTTGATAACGAGAAAATTGTCAAGACGTTAACGACTATATATATCGCTGGTTTAACTACGCAATTAACTAAACCAATAACGATTCAAGAACTTATACAACTAGGTTACGCAATGACGATTATGCCAGACGTTGACTTTAATCAACTACTACTTTCGTTCGTAGTGAAAAACACTGACGATCTGTATAGGCTAAACGAGTCGTTAGAACAACTTGATCCTAAAGAACTACGGCAACATATTGACTTACCTGACGTAGGTAGCACGATTGTAAATAAGATCAATGACGCAACAATAGCACAAGAGCAAACAACTGAACAACAAACAACAACTACGGTTCAACAACTATTAACCAGAATAAAACTACCGATAAATAACATCATAAAGAGTGTTGATAACGTAGATAAAATTAATGACACGATTGAAGCTACGTTTAACGCTAAAATAGATACGAAGTCGTTCTACGAATACGACACGATAATTAAGACACTTAATCCTGAACCAACGGATAGACCAGACGTGTTAGGGAAGTTCAAAGTCATACTTGATGACACGTTAAGGTTAACGTCTAACGAACCGTTGTCGTTAATGGAAGTAAAATCACTTCACAATCAAATGAACATCGAAGCATACGTGGAGGATTACGTATACTTAAATGGTGACCATAAAGACATTATTAGGATCGTGAATAATAATTATAACGAACTTAAGTTCACCTATTATACTAAGGACGTAATCGTAGCGGTTGATAAAGACGTTACAACGGACAGACCTCTATTCGTATTACGTTTCGACAGGGTCAAAGGACACCTATATAAATTGAAAATTTACGTCAATAAAGAACCCAATAGATCGAGCCATCAATATAATTTAATCAGTGAACTATACGATCACTATCAGATAAACAACGTCGCAAAAACTATCTTAAACGAAGTTACGTACAGGAGAGAGATGATAATGAATTACGAGTTCTTTAAGATCGACTTATACAACAGACTAGTTAACTTCGTTAACGATGTTAAAGGCGTTTTTGACTTACGTGTTAGGATAACAATAGACGAGATGGAATCGACGGCGTTACTTAGGAAAGATTTGAAGAGCGATTGTAGCGTAAATTACGCTATTCTTGCTTACGACGAGGTATCGTCAAAAACAGGATATATTGATTTTAAGTTTAAATACGTCGAGGTGGTAAGGTCTATTACTACGGATCACGACATTTTTGAAAGGATGACGATTACAAACGATGTGGTTAAGATCGTTAGTAAGTACGTTGGAGAATACGACATATTAGACGGTTTAAAGAAGTTTGCAGACATGTCGAAAGAGCTAGGCGATTACGCGAAAAAACTATGCGAAAAACTACCAGAGGTGTTGAAAAAATGACGATTAAAGTGATTAGACCAGAGGTTTTATACAACAAGTATCACCCTGAACACGAACAAAAACCAGTTGTAGAACCCACTACAAAGACGTCTGAAGACGTTCACGGTGGCGATGAAATAACGCAAAGTATGCAAGATCAACGCTTTGCACAGCAACAGACTGAAGAACAACAAAACAATCAGCCACAATGTAATAACACTCAACTGAACTATCAACAAACTAACGACAGTAGTACACAAGCTGAGCAGCAATACGTTAAGCAAAACGGGACAACACAAGATAATAATGAAACACAACAGACGCAACAAAAGGCTGAACAACAAGACGAAAATCATCAGAACAACGAAACACAACAAAGCCAAAACACTTCTTCTCAACATGACGATAAACAAACTGAACAACAAAGCAACAATAATCAACAGACTACAGAGCAACAAAATAATACTCAACAAACTAACGAAAGTCAACAAAACGAATTGCAAAATAATAACGACCAGCAAAACGAAACTAATCAACAACAGTCAGATCAACAAACTAACGAAAGTCAGCAGACTGAACAACAAAACGAGACAGAAGAACAAACTTTAGACGATTCAGTAAGTGATGATTATCAGGAGCAAGAAGAAGAGGACGATTATGATGATGAAGAAGACGATTACTACGAAGATGAAGAAGAACAAGAAGACACACCAGAATATAACACACAACAAGCGTTTGAGATAAACGGAGAACGTAACGTTAAAAAACAACTATACTTAGCGTTTTACAGACTTGTAGAGTACTTAAGTGACGAAGAAAAACAACCAACGTTACTACCTGGACAAACGTTAGTACTAAACGTTAAGAAGCTCATGATGAGACAATACGAGAGAAAACCCTTAAACGCTTACTACTACTTTAGGACGAGGTCACAGGTCGTTTTAATACTCGACAACAGTGGCTCAATGGAATGGTTGGTAGACGAATTAGACACTTTCTTTAAAGCAGCGTTGAAGAGAAAAGACGTACAAATATACGTCGCACCGAACGGACACATCGTGTCGTATTATAACGATAAGACTAAACTTTTTGAGCCGATTGACCACGATTACGCTATACGGCAAATAATACGCTCTGGATTACCAGTCATCTACGTTGGAGACTTCGACGGTGCAAACACGCCAATAGAGCTGTCATGGACTAACCGCGTTTATTGGATATGTACTGAGACACGATACAAATACTTTTCACATCACGATTGGGTAGGACGTTGTCTAAAAGCAGACGCTTCAGGTGAATGTGAAGACTTTCGACCTTACCACGAAGACGACTTCAAAGGGTTCTTTGGAAGAGCGTTTAACGACGAAGAGATAATAACGGTGTTAAAAGAATTCGCCAAGAACGTTTATAGACAACGCTTCTGGTATGATAAGCACGACATAGAAGACTTCAGTGAAGAGTGAGATTATGAAGATCGATGATTTGCTCAAACGCTTAGAGGACGTTAAAATCAAAGAAAGACGTGTAATGAAGTCGTTAAAACAGATGTTTAGGTATGCGAAAAAGAAGGGAGGAGAAACAACGTTCTGTATACGCGTTATTGAAAGCTACTTAGACTACGACCCCGATAACCCACAATATGAAACGATTAAAGTTACTCTCTACGCTAAAGACAACGTAATATACAGAGCGGTCATCGAAGAAGAAGGTCTTCCACTCAACGAAATATACGTGGACTACGCTGGAATTGTTCACAAAAAAATAGACGGATACGGATCTACTGAACAGGTCGTTAAAGGTTACAGCAACGTGGAGGGCTACTTAAAACTACTACTACCTGAACCCGACGAGTTTTTTGACGAAAAAATAGAAACGTGTTAAAAATAGTGTACTGTACAGTTCTTAGTTCGTACTTTTGCTATTAAATAGCACTTCGTACTTTCTCCTTCTTTTTCTCAACGTTAACATGTCTCAACTATACGAAATTTTTTCAGCCCTTTGAATTTCTTTCACTTGAGAGAAATTCAAACTTTAGAAAGAAAAGCTTATATACCCCCTTTTGCATAAATTTTCCTAGGTGAGAGAATGGAGAAGGAAAGGGCAAACAAATCCAAATCTAAGTCCCGCCCCAAAGAACGGGGCGGCATGACCTTGGGGGACTTTTTTGCAATGTCCCCCGAAATAAGTTCGTGGTTGGGGCTGTCTAAGCCCCAACCTTATCCAACGTCTTCTCCTAACAACGTAATTTCATTAAACAACGTTCAAATAAAAACGTCTTCTAACAACAACGTAAACGTTAAAGACGTTTCTGTCATAACGTTTTCTAATCACGTTCCAAGAACGTTAGATTTATTACGTAAGTTTGAAAACGACTTAAATAACGGTTTGTTAATAAAGGATCTGAAAGACGCACTTCAACAACGTAAAGTCATTAACAACGTTATATTCGGTAGATATTACGTTTACAAAATAACGTATCTAAGTAACAACGTAATGAACGTTATCCCAATGACGTATAATAACTTTAAGTTTTACGAATTAACAATAACGTTTGACAATGGCGATGAACTACAATTACTAAACAACGCTTTGAACAA
>Ga0208313_100345_pt1 | contig 12778 bp, 12 predicted proteins | sample OSP_15_2_FD_187142 | JGI IMG/M metagenome (GOLD analysis project Ga0208313, IMG submission 187142) | Extremophilic microbial mat communities from Yellowstone National Park, USA - OSPB_Slides-mat_host_7_15 (SPAdes) (version 2) | ecosystem: Environmental > Aquatic > Thermal springs > Hot (42-90C) >... | reverse complement strand
TCAGCCTCTCCCTAGCCAACTCAACCTTTTCCTTCAACATCTTTCAGTAGAACAACGTTGAAAAATAAAAACTTCTCGCTAATACCGAGTTTTTCGTATTACCTCCCTAAGATTCCCATAACTGCTGCTCCAAGTTTTCCTTAAACTAACGTTATCTAAGAATATTAAGTGTTTCTCTAACATGTACATTTTACTTTTCTTTAACTCCATGTTAGGGTCTTTGCTGAACACTTTCACGTAGCCAGAATCCGGTTTTAGAATACTATAGACCAGATATAATAATGTAGTCTTACCGGAATATCTTTTATTAAATCTATTAAGGTATTTTAAACTTCTCCATACTCTTGCATCAGTGTTTCCCTTATCCTTCTTATCCTAACTTCAGCGTTTCCTCTTCAGCACCTTTAGCTATTCCCTTAGTCATTTCCACTATACTCCCGTAACCGTAAAAGAGAACTAAGATCTTTACCTTTCACTTAATGGAAGTGTATTAAGCACGATTTCATTAAAAATTAACCATTTAATCTGTCTTTCTAAGTTATTAAGCTTATTTATAATATTAAATTTATCGAAATATTTTTAAATCTGCGACGGGAGTTCACTCTATGGCTTACACTTATAACTTGAGTGAAATTAACCTCTCCATGATTTCAGTTGTAGGAAGAAAGAGTGCTTACCTAGCTGAACTGTATAAAATGGGTTTTAACGTGCCTAATGGGTTTGTAATATCGTCTAGAGCAGTAGACGAGATACTGGGCGATATAAGGGATGAAATTAAGTCTATGTTATCCTCAGTAGACCTTAACAACCTCTCCGATATAGAGAGGAAGAGTGAGTTTATAAGGCAAATGATAATGAACGTCAAAATACCGGAAGAAATAGAGAATGAAATTCATGAAAGGTATTTAGAACTGGGCTCCAATTATGTGGCTGTTAGGTCTACAGTGACCTCACCACTAAGTGGTGTTAGTTTTGCGGGCGAATATGAAACTGATTTGTTCGTCGGGAAGGAAGATCTGACTAAAAGCGTTAAGAGGGTTATAGCCTCTTATTTCAGCTCTAGGGCGATAGCTTATAGGTTATTGAATAAAGATGAGAGTAAGGTTGCCCTATTAGTCCAAAGGATGATAAACCCCGAAGTGGCTGGAACTGCCTTCTCCTTACACCCAGTTACGGAGGAGCCGGATTACGTATATATTGAGTCCTCTTTTGGTTTGGGGGAAAGTGTAACAAAAGGTCTTGTAACTCCAGACCAGTATATTGTAAGCAAAATGAATAGGGGGTTAGTGAGCAAAAGGATTTCCGAAAAGAGTGTGAAATTAGTATATGATTTTACAGAGAAGAGGGTTAAAATGGTAGAGTTAAGTAAGGCTGAGGCTAAAACGGAGAGTTTGAGCGAACAAGATGCTATCAAAGTGAGTAATATTACGATAGGTGTTGAAAACGTCTTTAAGAGGAGTGTGAACATCGAGTGGGCTGTAGAAAATAAAAAACTTTACTTACTTGAAGTAAGGGGTGTTAGAAGGCTTTATCCAGAGTTCTAAAAGAGAAGTATAATCAATGGGGTTTCCGTTTGTGAATTTTGATACTCTTACTTCCTAGATTTAGACTACATAGTATCTATTGCGAGAATGTAATGGCGAATTCTTCTCCTTAAAGAAATTCAACCTAAAAGAATAAGTTTGAGGGGTCGGAATATATAGGTAAAAAAACTCCCACATAAAAAGAGCTTATATAAAACAAAGTAATAGAGTATAGGGATAGCTCAGGCGATGGAAAATTAAATCTTACTTATGAGGGTAAGCTTACCGGTAGCAAAAAGAAAGGGTATCATACTGTGTTGGCTGAGGACATGAAGTACGACATTTAAATAAAAACCTAATGGTTTTAAACTTTTCAATAAATTTTTTAAAACTAAATTTCTTGTTTAGAGTCAATGATAAAGCATAAGGACACGAAGTGGATGTACTTAGTAGTTCCATTTAATGCGTCTACGGGTCCGCTCTCGACCCTAGTAACTCTCCAGATACTCGCATTAGGCGGAAACGCTATAACAGTGTCATATGTAATCTCTCTGGGAAACGCTGTCCTAATCCCAGCATCAATAATATGGGGCTTTTTAGCTGATAGGATGAATAGGAAAAAGCAAATTTTGATGAGTTTTGGCGGAGTTTCTGTCCCTTTAATCCTAATGCCCTTGGCTGATAATGTGCAAACCCTGGCTCTGAACTACTCGTTAGCGTTATTCATGAGTACAGCGTCAACTACACCCTTTAATTTGTTAATTATGGAATCTACTGAGAAAAAGCATTGGGGTTCACTTTTCTCCAGGTTTTCGTTTCTCTCCTCAATAGGTATGTTAAGCGGGTTAATAGCTTCGACTTTTCTCGTCTTATTCTTAAAGATATACGAGATTGAAGAAGTGTTAGGCTTTACAGTCCTAATCACCTTAATACTTGGGATAAAACTGATTCCAGAGCCCGTAATAACTTTTGAAAGGCTTGCGATAATCCACCACAAGGAGTCCTTCATGATTAGATTGAAGCACTTACCGTTGTTCTTCCTCCACCTACCCAATCCCCACCATTTCAAAATGTTCTCTTTTAAGAGACTCTCAATGAAACCGATTAATTATATCCCCTTACTTTACTTAGGTCTTATTATATTCTATGTAAGTAGTGGGATTTTTAATACAGTTTACCCCGCCGGGTTATATGTTAAGGGATTAGATAAGTCCGAAGTATTAGCTGTTATAACCGTGGGTATGATATTTCAGATTATAGGGTTTAGGATTGCTGAGAACATGTTGGAAAACAGAGACGAGAAGAAGATAGCATATCTCTCACTAATTTTGAGGGGAAGTTCATACATCTCGGTGGGGGTTATAGCCTTACTGCCGTTAGTTCTTCCATCTCTCTTCTTCTCACTAAACCTCTTATTTTACCCATTGGCTGCTGGTATAGCATTTGCTAACTTTTACTCCTCATCAACAACGCTGATTTTTAAGGTAGTAGGTGAAAGGAGTCAAGGAAGGGGGTTGGGGGTTTACAGTACGGTTGTGGGTATCTCACTTTTTGTTGGCTCTCTACTCTCCGGTTACATTACTCATTACTTAAGTTACGGGATCGACTTCATAATAGCCGGTTTACTTTTATTGGCGGATTCTCTGTTGTTCAGATATCTTGAAGAGGGATGAAAAAAGTTTAAAGCCGAACTATCTCAACATATCTCATGTCAAGTGTTTCAATCTCCTTTGTCAAATGGATGATCCCATTAGCTATTGTGTGGGGAGTTTCGTACCCCTTAACTAAACTGGTTAGTTATTACTCCTCACCTATGCTCATAAGTTTCGTAAGGATTTTGGTCGGATTTATCTTCTTTTACGCATTAGCTAGAGGTCTAAGCGTTGGTGTAAAACAGTTCATTAACGGCCTTTTAAACTTCGCCGGTTTACTTACTCTCTTAAACTTAGGAGTCTATTTATCACCAAACCCTGGACTTATAGCTGTAATGATTTACACACAACCAATTTTCATTGTGATCATAGAAGCTTTCTTGGGAAGTAAGGTGAAGATGGGGGAAGTCATTGGTGTTATACTGGGAGTGCTTGGGATAACAATTTCAGCTTTTTTCGCATTTAACATAGGCCTTTTAGTAGGCCTCTTAGGAGGTTTAGTGTGGGCCGGTGGTACGGTTTACTATAGGAGATTTTTAGTAAACGAGGACTTGAGAAAACTAAACGCATTCATGTCATTATCTTCACTTCCGGTTATGGCCTTAATTACTCCTATAGGATTTTACTTTAACATCAGCCTCTATGGCATTGCTTTGCTATTGATCTTAGCACTTTTAGCACAAGTAGGTGGTTTTTACTTTTGGTTTAATGCTGTTAAGGACTTAGGGAGTATTAGGGCAGGGGCTGGGTCACTTTTAGTTCCAGTGTTCGCCTATATATTCTCGTATATCTTCTTCGGACAAATACCGACAGTATTAGAGATAGTAGGCTCAGTAGTTACTTTGGTAGGAGTTTATATAACCATGGTCAGTAGTTGACTTCCTCTCTCCATGGAAGGAGCGAGGAGGTGAGTGGCTGCTGTAAGCCAACGAGGGTTTAATACAAGGCCAAACTCTTCTTCCTCCTTAATGGGTCATGCTCTTAACCTTAAGTTGATATAACAATGGTTCAAATTGAATTCATTCCCAAAAAATCGTTTTCATTCCAACGCTTTTTATCTTTTTTTCTAGATATGAAAGCTTATTTATTAGAGTGGTAATATATTTTTATGCGTTTGGTTGTTGCGACTAACTTCGATGATAATTTGATAGAACAGATCAGAAAATACCCAGTAAAATATGTTTTCGGCAGTCACACTGAAAATATAACTGGACACGGGAGGGCTTCATTTATATTACCTAAAGTTGATGATGAGAGGTTAAAGAACCACATTGGTGTTGTTCATAGTGCTAATATTAAGTTTCTCTATACTCTTAACTCAGCCAATTTAAGGGGGAAGGAATATAGTGAAAGGCACGTTTCTGAAATACGTAATGAGGTTGAAAAGTTAATTAATATGGGTGTTGATGGTTTTATTGTAGCCCTACCTTATCTTCTGTTTCTTATAAAGAGTGAACACCCTGATATTGAAGTCTCAATTTCTTCTTTTGCTAGGGTAAATCACATTAGAAAAATCGAGGAGTATATAAATTTGGGGGCTAATACTATAATCTTAGATGAGGACGCAAATAGGAATTTCCAGCTCTTAGAATCAGCTTCAAAACTCACTAGGAAACACGGGGTTGATTTAGAGTTAATTGTAAACAACACTTGCCTTTGGGGTTGCCCGTATAAACTCACTCATGATCAAGTTTCCTCCTACCTCTCAGCCTCTGATGGTGTTAAAGGAGTATGGTTCGAATACCCAATCCTATTTTGTGCAACAGAGGTAAGGAATGATTTCGCCAACATTATTAGGATGAGGTGGATAAGGCCGGAGGATCTAATTTTGTATGAAGAGTTGGGCATTGATAGATTTAAGATAGCTGGTAGGAACAAGACTACTGAGTGGTTAGTTAGGGCAGTTAAGGCTTATTCTGAAAGGAGTTATGAGGGTAATCTACTCGACATCGTGAGTTACGTTCAGGGTAGGGCTACGACTACTGCTTTACGAAAGATAGGCCATTCTCAAGACTATGAAATCTTAAAGAAAGTTTATGTAAATAATAAGGCTTTTCCCCAATACTGGCTTAGGTACTTTAAATACAATAGGTGTGAGGAAAGGTCTTGTGAGGAATGCAAGTATTGTGATACTATCGCTGAAATGGTAGTAACTATAGATGACAAAAGGATTTCAGAACTTAATTTACCTAAGGTTAAACCACCTCTTCAGTTAATACCCAAATTTGGTGAGAATAAGGATGGTTAAAATCTCTGAAAGGATAAGAGTTTTGGAATTAATAGAGCTTGAGTTCTTCGGCAGAGTATTAAACCACAATGTCGTAATAATAGACCGTGGCCCCTCTGGAGGTTTAATGCTGGTAGACACGAGTTTACCCCAGAATTTCGACCAAATTGAGAAGTATTTAAACTCGTGGGGTTACAGCATTGAGGATATTTCAGATATTGTAATAACGCATTTTCATGTAGACCATTATGGTAACGCTGAAACTATAAGGAGGATTTCAAAGGCTAAAGTTTACGCTCATAAGGATGAGAATTTCGAAATTAAGGAGTTTAGTGTTAACGAGGCTGTTGAGGAATTGAAGGTAAGCAAAGAGGAGGTGATAAAAACGATTGAAAGAATTAATAAAATAAGGGCTGAAAGGCCTGAAATCGACATAAGGTTAAAGGGAGGTGAAGTGTTGGGAGAATTTGAGGTAATCCATGTACCCGGTCATACTAAGGGGCATATAGCACTTTATAACGGTGAGGTTCTAATTGCGGGTGATGCCGTGAGGAACGTTAACGGTTTAAGTCCCCCGTTGAGGATCTTTTCTTGGGATTATAAAAAGGCTGTGGAGTCCTTTAATAATCTGATAGACATGAAATATAAGGTCTTAGTTCCCTATCACGGTGAACTATTTTTTAAGTAAGTGGAGGCTAAGGGAGCTAAAGATACTAACAAGTCTGAACTTACATCCTCGTTCGATGAGGAAGTTAAGGGAGATAAGAACTGGATATAAAGCCTAACATCTTCAAATATTTGCTGAGGAGTTAAGTTATTATAACTTTCCCCCGTTATATAACCAGTAATCTCGATATCCCTACTCTCTATAGTAACATTTATAGTAGTATGGTTTAGGTTGAGTGACGCAACTTGCCCATCATCAAAGTATAAAATAACGTATAGTTGGGCGAAAACATTAGTGGGATTAATCCCGAGCAAGTATAAGCCTGGCTCCTTTACATGTATTTCAAATTTTACTTTAAAGGAAAATTGGTAAAGGGAAACGTTCGCTTTAGAGGAATTTGATTGTTGCTTAGAAACAGTTTCATTATTATGTATTAAGCTATTGTTTGATGTTATTATCTGTAAGTTAGAAATATTAATGGGAACTTGTCCCATGGGCTGACTTGGTTTATGTAATGCGTTGTATAATTCTATACCCAAGATTATGTTACTGATTAGTGTAATTACTATTAAGCCCGCTAATAATGTTTGCCTATTCATGATATTAGTCTTGTTTATATTCCATTTAAGTATTAGTTCCGCGGAACAGTGAAACAATCTTTAATAAGTACGAAACGAAACTTATTTAGTAAATGAAAATTGTGATACTACTAATACTGGTACTTCCCTTTCTTACCATAACGTTAACTAATGCGTTTAATAATACGATAACGATCTATTGTAATGGAACCGTGAAGTCGGAATTAAGTAATGTTAGCCAATTCTTCCTAATTGGGTCAGACATTACCGATCTTAGAGTTGTAGGCTCGAACTACAATATCTCAGATGGCGTTATGTACTTGACCAATTCTAAAAACGTAACATATATCTTTTACAATGCCAAGTTTCCGCAAGGCGTTATTCGAGTTAATGAGAAATACAACTTCACAATGATTGTGCTCTTGCCAACTAATGTTTCAATTAGTTATATGTATCCACAACCCTCTAACATTCAAGTCGTAGGAGGGTTTTATAATATAACTTTTAAACATGTTAATGGAATCACAATCTTGTACTCGTTTTACCCGAAACTACAACTAACTCACTCTAGTGATAATGATGAATTATATTTTATCTTAGGTTTAGTAATCAGTAATGCAGTCTTATTATCAGTGATTTTCCTTCTGCTTAGGGGTAAAATTAGGATTCGTAATGAAAAAGGAAGGGATGACGAAATTATTGAAGTAGTAAATGACGCGTTAGACGAGAGAGACACGATAGTTCTTGAAGCCATAAAGATGGGAGCAGGCACTTTAGCAGATATAGTAAGGCAAACTGGTTTGCCTAAATCTACAGCTTATAGAAGGATTAAAAAACTAGTTAAGTTAGGATATATTGAAGAAATGAGAGAGGGAGGTAAAATAAAGTATGTGGTTAAGAAAAAAGAGAATTAACTTTGTTTGTATCAGTATACGTTATAACCGCTACTAATTATTATAATAGCATCCATTATTACTTCCAGGGCTATTCCTAACAGTAGAACTGTCGTTATCCTCTTAGTATTTATTGTGTCATCCTTTTCTAATTTCCACTCTTCGTATTTCATATCCTTCAAATTTTGTTAATGCTAATTGTTCTTCTTAAGGCACGCGTTTTAGTCTACTTCCGGATCTAGGTTCAATGTTTCAAAACAACAATTAAAAGATGCTAAAATATTCGGAATTGGATTTGGAGTAGTAATTTTTGAGTTTTTAAAGATAAGTTAAAGTCTCAAAGTGTTCCGAAACACGATCCTTATAAGAGTGAAACGGCTTTCTTAACTTGATGAAAACGTCCCTACTAGCCTTGGTTGCTATCTCAACATTCGCAGTAGGAATAGCGGTTGCTGGAGTGAGTGGCTACGGCCCATTGGCATACATATCATATCATATAATAACACAACAACAATCACAAGGAGGTCAAACACAAGTAATCCCGGCGTATATAAACTTAGGTAACATCACTCCGGATGAGAGTGGTAATGCTACTGCTAAAGCCTCAGTTAACATCTCGTCCTCCGGTTATTACACTATAGGGCTTGAACATTCAGATCAACTACAAGAAGATTTCAGCAAATTTGTGGTATATGTGAATATCGATAATTACTCAATAGCGTTATCACCTGAGAACGATACAGCACATGTGTATCTAGCCAAAGGGTTTTACAACGTTACAATACTTGTCGTATATCAAGTAGCCCAGAATCCGCAAGGAGATCTAACAGTTATTCAAGAGCCACTCTTAGTAATACACCCCACTGAATAAGATGAAGGAAGCAGTTGAACTTTAAGTAAAGTCAGTTTTTTCTTTTTCCCTTTATTAACTAGGCTAGGTTTCTTTGCTATTTCCCACTATATGGATCCATTACTATTAAACTTGCAAAGGAAAGTAAGAACTATTTGTTTAAGTTCTTTATATTCCAGCATTGACTTTTCATGAACCGTAATTGGGAAGGTGTTGTTATAACTGGTCGAGGACTTTTTCGGGATTTTTATACTTGAAGTAGAGTTTTCCTCCAGTATATCTAACGAATGTTACGTTCCTCTCTAATCCTCCGTGAGCAATTAGGTTTCTCTTATTTGGCGTGTCAGAGCTTTTTTCCTCTTCTTTCTTTCCTCCTTCCTCATCTATCCTCTTTAGTATTTCGGCAAGTTTCATGTAATTCGGAACTTCGCTTTCAATTTTCTTAATCCTGCCGCTGATGTTGTCTATTTCATTAGATAATAACTCTTCCGATAGCTCGTTAGCGTAATTTTCTGCCAGCTTAGTAAGCTCGACGGCCTCCAACTCATCCTTACCTAAGCTCACCTTACTTAAAATTGATAGCATTGCGTGAAGAATATAAGCTGAATGGTGTAAGGAGTAATTATACTTTACCTTACACCCCTCAATAACAACTTCCATGTCATCAATCCCCTTGAGCTTCTCCTCCAGTTGTCTCTTGACCTCATCAATATTTTTCTTATAATAATTTAGGAGTAAGAACAACCCTGCTTGAAAAGCTTTAGCGAGTTTTCTTATTTCAGTAATTGTATTACTATCTTGAATTACCTTCCTAAAGTAGTTTTCATCAATACTCATGAACTGAGTTGTTATGAAGTTCATTCCGTCTTTGGGTTTTATAACATAACGTGAAACCTCATTTATATTGAGTGTAGGCGGGTTTTTCTCTTCAAATTTCCCCGCTAATGGGTCTGAGTTATAAAAGCTGAGCTTAACTTGTTTACCTATAGAATTGGCTATTATCGTTATTACGTTAGCTAATAATGCGGGCATGTAATTAATTCCGTGAGTCAGGTCAACGTGGAACTCAACTGAACTCCCTTCGGTTTTCTCTAATTCAGATACTATTTTATAGTATACGTAGTTGGGGTAAAGGTTTAGCCCTCTATCTTTCTCGCTGTAAACCAGTTTATCGTGATTGAAGAAAGTACCCACTGCTGGTGCCACGAAAAACTCAACATTTTTTCCCTCACTGTAAAACTCTTTAACGTTCTTCTTTGAAGCGCTTAGTAATTCATCTGCTAGTTCACGGTACCTCCCTCTCTTAGGCTTCTTTAGTAGTTTATGGTAAAGTGTAAACGGGATGAACGTTATAGTAATATCAGGTTTTAAGTACTCATAAAGAACTTTGGACGATATGTAAGATTTACTTTCATAATTATTTATCGAATAAATGACTTCTTTATAACTAGTGAAGTCTCCCAGAACAGAAATTAAAACCCTCATACTACATAAGAATTGTGAATTCATTGTTATTTATCATTTTCTAGTTGTTCACAATCATTCGTTTATTTCGTCTCGGGCTAAATCTTTTTTTCACGTTGATAGAAATCTTTTTATATCTGTTTATAACGAATTTTTGTTGATAAATGATGATCTCTCACGCCGATGTGGGCTATGCCCAAAAGGGTGGGAGTGATTACGGAAATGTGAGCCCCGTGCCGTAGGGCTCGAAGGAGTCCCATGACCCACCCAAAAGGTGGTTGAGGGCTAAGTCCCTACACTCGATCATGAATGAACATAAAATGATTGAAATGAAAGTGTAGGGGCAAACGGTGCGAGTTAGGGGAATATGATTAGTAAGCTGTAACATTACTCAACTCTAAAAACGAGTTAACTTAAAGTTTTTCACGGATAGGAAGCCGGTTATTGATATAACAGCCAAGGACGAGAATTGAAGACTTGGGATAAGGGCTTTGAAAAAAGACTAGATGACTTATACAAACTTTTACTCCTCGAGCGACTTCCTTTTAGATCGTTAATCTGACTAGATGTATTACAAAACTCTTGTAAGTTGTTAATTATTTCACCCACAGTCCCATCATTTATTTTTGATACGTTTTTCGGGAGGTAATGTTAGTGAGGATAAGTAAAATAGTCATGCGTGAGTGTAATTTTGTTCCGCTTAATAAAGGGGTTTATTTCGGTTGTAATGAGATGTGGTAAATTATAAAGCTTGGGAGGGGGTAAGTAACTTAGGAGGGGGTAAGTAAAACGTTATTTGACCCTAGACCAAAAGATAACTTGAAAGATATATTTGACAGAGAAAATGAAATTAAATTATTGAAAAATTCACTAGACTCACCTTTAATTGTCATAATCGGACTGAGGAGGACTGGAAAAACGTCATTAGTAAAGTCAGTTCTAAACTCCTTAAAAGTGACATACCTCTTTCTCGACATGAGGAAGTTTGAGAATAGGGAGTACATCGTATATAAGGATTTCATAAAGACGTTGGAGAGGGAGGTAAATAGAATTGCAAGAAGGCATAAAGACCTCTTATCCCATTTCCGCATAAGCGGGGTTCAAATAATGGGAGTTTCCCTGAACTTTGAGTGGGGTAAAGAAAAGGCTGAACTCTCAGACATTTTTGAGTCAATAAATGAGTGGGCTGAAGAAAAGGGTAAGACAGTCTACGTAATAATTGATGAGGCACAAGAACTGATAAAACTTAAGGGTTATGACGTTTTACCTTCTATAGCTTACGCGTTTGATAATTTGAAGCACTTAAGTTTTATAATAACTGGTTCCGAAGTTAGGGTTAAGGACAAATTCCTTAAACTAGAAAATGAAGGCTCACCGTTATTCGGGAGGGCTCACGTGGAGATTAACATCTCTCCTTTTGATAGGGAAACTGCGATAAAGTTCTTAGAGGAGGGGTTTAAGGAGCAAGGGATAAACTTCACTAACGCTGAAAAAGTGTATGAAATACTCGGAGGAAATCCAGGCTGGTTAACGTATTTCGGTTATACTTACATAAAACACGGGAATGAGGACAAAGCTTTTTCTGAAACTAAAAGGTATGCAAAGAGATTGCTCACAAGAGAGTTCTGTAGCTTCTTGAGGGAAGGTGGGAGGGATAAGAAAAGGTATTTAAGGGTAATTGAGACTTGTAAGGAGGGCTGTAGTTGGAAAGATATTAAGAACTCCTTAGAGGCTTTAGAAGGTAGGGAAATAAATGATGGGACTGTGGGTGAAATAATTAACAACTTACTCGAGTATTCCTTCTTAATAAAAGAGGATAAGAAATACGTTCTCGCTGATAAGTTATTGGGAGAGATTGGAAAGCCAAGATGTTGAGTTTTCACTGACTTTCTTCCTAATCCCGGAAGGGTAAGGGTTCCCGACTTTAGGTAGCTTAAAGAGGGACTTTCATCGCTAAGCCCTAGTCCTTTTCCTACAGTCCCATTAAGCCAAGTAAGAGCAACATTAGCATTACTAACTTACAAAAGTTAAACTATAATCACTCCACCCTTCTTGGGAATTTTTACCTTTTGTAAAAACCTCATCAGTGATTTAATGCACATGTTTGTTAGAGTTAACTAGGATTAAACCTTGTAAAAGTCCATTGGTGGGTTACTCTCATATGTACTTGACCGAACAACTTTTAAGAACTAATTACAAATCAAAGCCATGGACGAGGTATACAGACTTATACTTTCAACGTCAATTAGTGGTATAATCTGGGGAGCGAACACTATAGTGGCGTTCAGTAATTAATCTTTCGCTCAAACTCCAAGCATAGTGTTAGCTAACATTGCCACGTGGGTCCTTTCAACCCACGTGGCGATTCGGGGGGAGGGCTTACCTATTTAGGCTCATAAGGCTTATTATTATACCAAACACTCCAAACAACCCTTGCCAACTTCCTAGCCAAAGCAACATACAACTTCTTACCCTTCAACCTATCCTTGTGTGCCTCATAAAACTTCAGTAAGGTTAGATTCCTAGAATAACTCCTCACTGCCAAAAAGTAGAACAAGCTACGCAAGTACTTATTACCCCTCTTGGAAATCCCCCTACTTACCACAGCCCTCCCACTCCTCTCAACTACCGGGTCTAAACCACAATAAGCGACAAAGGACTCAGGCTTAGGAAAACGCTTAACATCACCAACAATACCAATAATAATACCAGCTGCAAGCCTCCCAACACCCGGTATCGTTAATAGGACGTGGTCTTGAGGGACTTGCCCCTCAATCATCCTCCTTCAACCTCTCTTGCGTTTCTAGGAATCTAACCTTACTGAAGTTTTATGAGGCACACAAGGATAGGTTGAAGGGTAAGAAGTTGTATGTTGCTTTGGCTAGGAAGTTGGCAAGGGTTGTTTGGAGTGTTTGGTATAATAA
>Ga0208313_100336_pt1 | contig 13077 bp, 11 predicted proteins | sample OSP_15_2_FD_187142 | JGI IMG/M metagenome (GOLD analysis project Ga0208313, IMG submission 187142) | Extremophilic microbial mat communities from Yellowstone National Park, USA - OSPB_Slides-mat_host_7_15 (SPAdes) (version 2) | ecosystem: Environmental > Aquatic > Thermal springs > Hot (42-90C) >... | reverse complement strand
TAGAACGAGACTTTTTCATTTTTCGAGTCATCAGACAAGGGTAGTGAAGTCACGAATCCTTCGTCACCGTTGTATACTAATGTAAAGTACACACTTGGGTTAAGAAAGCACTGAAGGTTCTTTTGTATCTCTTGCCTAATGTTACTAGTCTCTTGTAATCTTTGATCGAGGCTTTGTTGTTGTATTGCTATTGTGGAGTTAAGTTCAGCTATTCTCTTTTGGAACTTCATAACTGCATATGCAGAAATGATAATTAATGTAACGAGTGGAAGAACAGCTACATAAACGGAGGTATTTAGCACTTTATGAATTAGCAAGAAGGCTGAAACACCTACTGCTGTTAAAATAGCTGGTGTAATAATTCTGAGTCTCATTAATCTAACTTGTTCTCGCTTATGCTTCTCTCTTTCCTTCATTAGTTCGTTTATTTCGTCCATTCCGTAGGATTTCTTTTTATTTTCAAACCAGCTTGCCCAATCGGGATTACTGGTTATTACTGTAGTATTAATACCCCTCGAAGCTCTATCCAACAGTAAGGACGCAAAATCATAATCGAAGTTAGGGGATATAACGGTTATCTCCTTATCAGCATTTAAAATAACTTGTCTAGCTCTCTCTAGGATTTTGGTTGAAAGTAAAAAATCCAAACTTTTTCACCTTTATATTATAACAATGCCGGGGCTCAAAGGTAACGCTAACTCTTTCTTTCCTTTAATATCTGGACTCAACTGGTCTTTAGCATCGTATATTACTATCTCGGTCAAGTTCAGTTTATTCATGATGAACTTCAGATTTGATACTAGCACTTTTTCCTCGTCAAGGTCGTTCTGTAGATATAATTCTCTGACCAGATATGGTAATTCGGACGCTACTTCGTATAATTTCTTTGACACGGAGTCCTCTCCCACCTCACTTATGAAGTCTCTCAACGTTTTTCTTTCTTGTATAGCTCTTTCGCCCTTCTTAATATCTTCTTTAGCTCTTGATCACTATTTACATAAATTACTAGCTTTTCAGGTTCCTTATTCATACTAGCGGATAGCTGATTTATTTTATCGACTAATAACCTCAAATATTCTATTTCTAACAACGAACTTCCTTCATATTTTAAATCAGAAGGCTCAGGAAACTTTTGAGTGACTACAAAACTATCGTTGAAGTAATGCCAAAGCTCTTCAGCTATATGTGGGGTGAACGGAGCCATCATCCTTATCCATGCGGATAAAACGCTTACCAAAATGTCCCTATTGACAATTCCATTAGTTAATTCTACGTAATCTTTCACTGTCTCATACATGGTGTAGTAAACGATAATGTACGCTGACCTTAAATCTAACTTATCTATATACTCATCTACTTTCTTCACGAAATCAGACACTATTGATGAAAGCCACAAATCCGGTTTCCTGATTTCTTGGGTTGAAGGAGCTTTTAACAAAGCAGCAATGTAGTCGTGGATATGTTTAAGCTGATCTGCTATACTTTTGGCTATCGACGCATTGAACTCAATGTCGTCGCCTATGGAAGATGTAGAAGTTAAAGCTAACCTGACCGTATCAACACCGTATTCGCTAATTGCTTTTGATAGAGGGTATATGTTTCCGAAACTTTTGCTCATCTTCTTTCCTCCCACTCTAATAAAGCCGTTAGTGACTATTTGCTTCGGTAGTAAGTTTTCACCGAATATGGCGACATGATGATAAATGTAGTACGCTAAATGGTTCTGAATCAGATCCCTTCCACTGTGCCTAGAATCTACTGGATACCAGTAAGTGAACTCTTTCCTTATGTCGTTTACTTCAGCTCCTAACTCTGGTTGGCTTCCTCTGCCTAACATCACATAGTCCCAGAACTTATCATCTAGTTTATTTAAATCTAAATTCCTTATCTTATGAGATATTGTATAGAAAGCAGTATAAATAGTAGAGTCACTGAGACTATCTATTATTTCCTTATTGTCCCAGGGTAATCTTACTCCTAGTCCTCTCGACCTAGTAAATGCTCTGGGTTGCATATTGAAGACGACTTTCTCCATTTCTCTTCTAGTGTCTTCAGGTACGAACTTTATTTTTTCCAATGCTTTCAGCGTTGATGCCTTCCAAATACTATTAGAATAGTTTACGAACCACTGTTCATCAACTAATTTTACGACTATTTCCGATCCGCATCTACAATATATGGGGCCGTTCGTTATTTCATAAATTGTAAAATGTGAGTCTAAGTTTTTTAATATTTCAACTACTGCTTTTCTAGCTTCCCTAACACTCTTGTTTACTACCCTTTCCTTAACCACGTCCTTGAGGAAACTGGGAACGTAATCTAGTATATCCTCTCTTATTACACCTTTATGATACTCTGTTCTATAAAGCGTATCTATGTAGTCCTTTAACTCCTGAGGATTTGTCGTCTGTGCTAACGCAAGAACTTCTGATGCTGGTATGTCTCCGTAATCATCGGTATAGATCACCGGTATAATCTCAAAGCTTTCACCCAGTTCGGTTAGAGCTAAGTAATGGATCGGCTCATGTGCCGGAACTGCCATTACTATACCAGTACCTTGCTTCGGCTCAACGTACTTACTCTTTATAATTTTCATGTCCTTATTGGTTAATGGGTTCTTCACTCTGAATGTGAGAAGTTCGTCTGACTTTACCGACCTTTCTACCTCTAACTCTATCTGATATTTTAACTTCTCGTAAGCGTATCTAGATAAGACGACCTTTTTACCTCTCTTTTTATCTACACTTATTACGTACTCCGTGTTTGGGTTAATTAACAAGGCTATCGCTCCGAAAACAGTTTCAGGTCTTGATGTAGCAGCGGGGAAAAAAAGACCCTCCTCTGACGGAAAGTAAATTACGTCAACGTCTATTATTTCTGGTTCTATGTCTCCTCTAGTGTCGTGCATTCCTACGGGGAATTGGTCGTTTGGACAATAGGCTAATGCGGATTTTTCCTTTTTTAAGAATCCCATCTCCATTAGCTTTTTGTACTGCCATTGGACAAACTTCTCGAAATAAGGATCTACTGTGGTAAATTTCCTTCTCCAGTCAACGCTTAAGCCGAGGGTCTTAGCAGTTCTTTCCATGTCTCTTGTAAAGTATTCCGCTAAGTACTGTGGGTCGGAGAACTTCTCAACTTCACTCTCAGGTATCCCGTATATCTTAACGAAAGTTGAGATGATATCTTCATCTTTCCTTCTCACCGCTTCAGCTATGGACAGAATCGGAGTACCAGTGTACTGGAACGCAAAGGGAAACAGTACGTTATAACCTTTCATTCTCAAGTACCTAGCGTAGATGTCTCCAGTGATGTAAGTTCTACCGTGACCTATGTGCAAAGGACTATTAGTATAAGGAAAGGCTACTGTTATGAATTTCTTAGGCTTTCCCTCTTTAGCGTCTACTTCGTATAATTTGTTTTCCTCCCATGCTTTTTGCCACTTTGACGCTATTTCGTTTAGGAATGTAGAAACACTCACAATAAGAAAAACGATAAAGGAATATATTAAGGTATGACTTCCGTAGAGTCCTCTGTAGGGTCATATCTCAGATCCTCCAACCTTATTACTCCTTCCTTTATAAGCTCCTTTATTTCGTCAACGCGGGACAAAACTATCCTTAGATATTCCTTCGTAACATCATCAACTATCTTAAACCCTTGTTCACCCCAATACCGCTCATGAATAGTGTAGAGACACCTCCCTCCACAATAGTCCTTAAATTCACAGTTCCTACATTCTTTAGGTAATGGTTCTTCGAGTAACTTAAAGGAGTCTAGTGTTCCTAATTCTGCCCACTTCTCTCTGACAGCTATAGGGCAGGACAGCACTCTACCGTCAGTTGAAATAGAAACACTATCATAGCCAGCACCACAAGCTACACCCCTATATCTCTTAAAGAAATGAGCACTTATCACTCCCAAAAAAGGAATGATCTTAACGATCTTTCCTCTTCCTAACTCACTCATGAAATAATCTACTAACCTCCTTATTCCGGGTAAGTATGAAGAGTAAGCCCAACTCTCGAAATCCCACCTCTCGCTCCATATAACATTCAGTTGCCAGTGGACTTTGTCAAAAACCCCTAGTGACAACAAGTGCATCACTTCTTCATAGATGTCGGCATCTTGAGTTACAGCCATCCTAGCGATTGTTTCAACTCCTAAATTTTTGAGATAAGAGGCGTTCTTAACCACTACTTTATATATTCCCTTCCCTCTGTGCTTGTCTGTTATTTCTTCCCTTCCATCTATAGAAAGCAGGGCTACGTCCATTCTCTTCCAGTAAATCTCAGGGAGTAGTCTTACGGCTATCCCGTTAGTTTGTATCCCCCACCTTTTAGCCCTAACAGTGTCCATTACCTGAATTATAAACTTAGGGTTCATTAATGGTTCTCCACCGTAGAATATCACAGTCGCGTTCGGATCTCTTTCAATGTTTACCTTAAGCTTATTTATATCGTACTTAATGCCCCACGGTACAATCTCCTTAGGGAATGAGCCACCACAGTAGTCACATGCGAGATTACATTTTCCCGTGGTAAGTACTAACCAGAGCATCTAACGACCCAACTCCGCTAATAACTCTTTCATCCACATCATTCCCAGTTTATAATCGTCTACGAATATGTTCTCGTTAAAGGAGTGGATATTAGAACCGTAGTTATCCACTCCGACCCCATCAGCTATTTGTTTAATGTTCAAGTGCCTACTGATCATTTCCATAGGTCCAGTGCCGGGACTGTTAGGTAACACGACGGGTTCAACATTATAGACTCTCTTAGCTGAGTTTATTAAAGCTCTTGCTATCTCACTGTTTATCGACGTTCTGTAAGGTCTTACGGAGCCATACTTTACGATTTCGACTCCGTAAGGAGCTAAATACTCTTTCAGCAGTTTCAGTACTTCCTCAGGGTCTTGATCTGGGACCAACCTGAAGTCTATCTTCACGAAGGAGTAAGATGGTATTACCGTTTTTGAACCCTCTCCAGTATACCCTCCATAAATCCCCGCTATGTTGCACGTCGGTTCCTCTACTAGTTTCACCATTCCTCCCTTCTGAACTTTCTGTTCTATTGCTTGTTCTAGATACTGCTCGTCTATGTTTAAATACTGTTTCTCTTCCTCGGTTAACTTCTTGACTTTATCGTAAAAGTGGGGAATTAAAACTCTTCCGCTCTCGTCTCTCAATGACCTCAGCGCGTAGACTAGATCCCATGCGGGGTTCTCCGCGATCGGTGCATACATAGAATGGAGGTCTTTAGGAGTCTTTTTTCTCAACTCCACATATAATAAGCCTTTAACGCCTAAGACTATTTGGGGAGCGTTGTTAGGAGCCCTACCTGAACCTTCCCATAGTATGTAGTCAGCCTTAAACTTCTCGTGGTAGTCTTTTAGGAAATCCTCCATATTAGGGCTTCCGATCTCTTCCTCTCCCTCGTACAAGAACTTAATGTTTATTTTTAGTTTATTCTCTTTCATCAGGTCTATTATGGCCTGTAACCTTGCGAGCAGTGATCCTTTATCGTCACCGACACCTCTAGCATAGATTTTGTTATCTCTAATAACGGGATTGAATGGATCTGTGTTCCACTTGTCTAACGGCTCTACTGGTTGAACGTCGTAGTGGTTATAAATTAGGAGTGTTTTTGAGCCGCCAACGTTTATTTCTCCGTAAACGTAAGGGTTCTTGGACTTATGTCTTATTAACTCAGCCTCAATACCGTTTTCCTTCATGTAATCTACGAGAAATCTCGCCCCTTCTTCTCCTTTTCCTTTGGCTGATGTGGTGTCTATCTTGAGAAATTCAAACAAGTCCTTGAGATAGTCCACAGTATTTAAACTTCTCTGAGGTAAATTAAGTTATGCTTAAGTATGCCGAATACATTCGCCATGGGCTAGGTGAACCTCTAGGAAACGTTAATGTTTATAAGAAAGTAGAGGACGGAAAGGTTATAGCTATCCTTAAAGTCGTTGTATATAGAAATCAGTCGTTCGCGATTTATGAGACGGATAGGCTAGAGGGAGGCGAGGTAGTTGAAATACTTCCTAACTCGATAACTTCAATAATGAGGGTTGTAGAGAAATATTACGATCCTAAAGTTGACGATATAACTGTCTTAGGTGAGAAAAAATTCGTGGATGACTTCTTGGAAGAATTTAATAAGTTACAACAAAGTGAGTGATCTCAGTCCTCCTAACTGAGATGTGATGTAGGCTAGCGGGAACGAACAGTGAGTGAATAAAAGCAATGAAGAGAAAACTGGGACACCCGAGTGATGAGGAGCCATTCATGCGCTGAGCTTTATATGTGATGCGAGTGGGAGGGGACAACCCATATAATTACATATTCTATTTCATATCCGTCATAGTCCCATACTGGCAGGAATATTACGGTTCCAGGCTTTACGTTACCGAGAATTATGTTAACCTCGTATTCCCCAAAACCGGATACGTTTTTCACGAAGGATACGGAAACATTCGTAGTGATACCATAAATACAATCTGTATAAACTGGGTCGTCATAGTAAGACGTGTTCAGGTAAAGATAAAAGTGTACAGTGGAGTTAGGGCTTCCCTTGATAAAATTAGGTACTACATAAAATACGGTGAGGTACCGAGATTCTACAGAAGCGAAGTCGACTGATGCATTTATTGTGGCAATTTCATTATTAATTTCAGAAGTATAATTAATTTCAGAAGTATAGTTCTTTATAGACGAGGGGACTTGAACAAAAGTTAAATTATTTCTTATATCCCCTATTATAGCTTGTTCTACTTCAAAATTCGGTTGGCTAACGTTAACGTTGAATACGTAAGGTTTTATCTCGGTAATATTTCTCGCATAAGTCTGTACTTGGGAAGGCTTAACAGAGTGAGGAGAAATCATTAGGTAAGTAGTTACATAGATCACCGCAAACGCAATACCTAGTGAAAATAATACGCCTGCAATAGTTGCTACTAATACTTTATTCACGAATGAATAGATCATTCGAAATACTTTATATATCTATTCCAATGTGAACGTTGGAAAAGTTTATTTAACATTAGTAGTAATTGTTAATATGCAATTAGATCTACGACAATCTACGAAGAAAGTCTATTATTATATACTGACGAATAGAAATGGTGTTACCTTGAAACAGATACAAGAAGACCTTGGTTTTTCCTCGGTAAGTGCGGCCAGATATCATGTGAACAAACTAAAGAGCGCTGGTCTCGTTCAAGAGACTTATGACGGTAAATACATAGTTAAGAAGGTCATATTAGATGATGATTACGTGCTTCTCTTTAACTATGTCTTACCTAAGAGCGTGTTCTTTGCCTCATTTTTCCTTACATCTTTTATCTTATCCCTTTACTTGATTAAATTAGACTCTTTAGGTGCAGAGGTATTCTCCTTAATAATAGTATTTATAGCTGGAATTATTTTCGTGCTGGACACTATAAAGAGGTACACCAGATTCATTAATGAAATGAGAGGAAAGGTGAATTTAGAAGAGGAGTAGATAAAGAAAAAATTATACATATACACAACAATCTTATTTTATAATTAAATTAAAATTTTACTTGGTAATACGTCCAATTTATCTTAAAAATCCTTGGGATTAAAAGAATCTAGAACTAAAAACAAAAATCCACGTTAAATACAAATAAACTATACGTCTAGCATTGTAAAGGTCTCCTTTTGAAATTTTGCTTGACCTATGTGGGAACTGATATTAGTTTGACTGTATCTCATACCTTTTTATTTTTATGTTATAAAGTACGGCTGATATTCCCCATACAATGGCAAAAGTCAGAATAATCAAGATGCCAATATTTCCCCACCAGACATCACCGTTGATTAGCGCAATTACGTCCCAGATGCCTCCGGTCAAATTAAACTCGGATTGTAATAAACCTAATAATTCTAAACTACCGACCATGAATGCAACAAGAATAGATACAGTCGTCATTGTTAAGTTGTACCACACTTTTCTCAAAGGGTTGCCTATGAAAGCCCATCTATAAGCTCCGTTCATGAAAAAGCCGTCTGTAGTGTCGATAAGTGACATACCGACAGTAAATAAGAAGGGGAAAACTAATAATGTCCAAATCGGGATCTTAGTGAAAGCTCCTGCTGTACCTGCACTTATTGCTAATAGAGCAGTTTCAGAAGCTGTATCAAAACCCAAGCCGAAGAGAAAACCTATTGGATAAAGGTAATACTGGTTACTAACAATCCTGAACAAGCTTTTGAAGAACTTGTTCATAAACCCTCTTTTAAGCAAGGCTTCGTTTAGCTTATTCTCGTCTAACTCCTTTCTTTTAGCTTGTTTAAACAATTCGTAAATCTCGAATAAAACTAAAAGATTCAGAAAACCTATTATGTAAAGAAAAACTCCACTTATTAACGTACCTACTATAGAACCTAAATTTTCTAGTTGGGGAATATCTGACTCTACTAACCTTGTTGAAACCATTAACGTTATAGAAAGGATAATAACAACGGAAGAATGACCCAGAGAGAAAAATAAACCTGTGAACATTGATGGTTTACCTTCCTGAACAAGCTTTCTTGTAGAATTATCTATTGCAGCTAGATGATCAGCGTCAACTGCATGTCTTAAACCGAATATATATGCAAGGACTCCTAGAGTGAAGAAACTCGCCCCGACCCCTTTCACTTTTATTTCAATATTTCCCAACTGTTGCGAAATGTCTGTTAACCAGAAAAAAAGTATTATCGTTAAAATAATTTCTACACTATAAAATAATATCATCTTCCACGCTCTGGGAACCGGATTCTTTCTCATAACATATGGATAGCCTATCCATATTATAAATTTTACTACCTCTTAGCTTTCCTCTTACCACCAACTTTAATAGGTCATAGCTAGAAAAATTCGTTGAAAATCATAGAATTAATAATGAAAAGTTTTAATAAAGTCGAACTTATCTTGTAATAACAATAAGTTCGTCTTCGTAATATCGGTTCTCATACATTTTATCAGCTTACTTTAAATTTAATATCGAAAGAGCTTGAAACGCTTGCTTCTTATTTTTACGTAATAATCCACTAATGATAGCGACCAAATTATCATGGATAAGTTGAGCTCTTGGAGAGAGACCTTTTCTAGTACTTGGTATCGACACGGTTGTCATATCAACAGGGCCTTATCACGTCCAATAAACTATAATACCCTAGTTTGCTCTTATTTCTAATACATTGACCATGATACTCACTCTCATTTTCGTAAGAAATCAGGGAAGGAGTCTAATGTTTACTCTATTGTTTTCACTAACATAATGTTTTTATAATTAGGTCTTCTTAAGAATGGTTAGAATGAGTTTTCAACCCTTCGGCTATCCTAACTTCCCTATGAGTAACTCCTCAGGAATGTCAAACATGATGATCTGTATGCAACCTGTAGGGTTAGGCGGTAAGCAACAAATGATTCCTACTCAATATCCCGTAAACCTCCAATATGTAGTCCAGCAGGTTACGATGTATCTGATGAGTCAAGGATTTCAAGTTTATCCTATGTCTGGACAGAACGTTGCAATAATACAAGCACAACATACGAGCCTTTTGGGTTATTTAACCGGTTCAAATAAAGCTTATACTATAAGGATTTGTCAAGGTCCTAATTATGTTATGGTAGAGACTGGAATGACCGACTTATTGCAAGATATGTTACCATTACTAGCTTCCGGTGGTATTGCAGTACTTTCGGACGAGGATTTACACAACAAGTTGCTTACATTACTAGGAGGTGCAGGAGCTGCATACGACGCATATAATATAGCCAGGGATCTGATGCAGGAAGACCAGATCATGAATATAGTTATGATGGCTGTTATGAGTGCTCCGCCCTTATATCCAGTTCAACCACAATATCCCCAGCCTAACTATGGTCAATACAGTCAACCGTATTCTCAGCCATACCAGCAGGGACAAACATACCAGCAAGGATATACTCAACCACAATACCAACAAAGTAGCCAATACTCACAGACCCAACAAAATACGCAGAAGTGTTGGAATTGTGGAGCGATTATCCCTGCTGCAGCTAAGTTCTGTCCTAATTGTGGAGCTTCTTTAATGCCCATCAAGTGCCCCAAATGCGGCTACATTAATCCGCCTAGTGCAAAATATTGTGGGAATTGTGGAGCTCAATTAACGCAAGTTAAACAAACTACTTAACACTTTCTTATTTAGTTTTTATTCTTCTTAAGACAAGTTAGTATTTTTCATAGAGTAGCAGAATATGAAATCAAGAAGCTATATTCATGAAGCTATATTCATAAGGGAGTTTCATATAGTCAATTAAAGATTGTGTCTTTGTCATTCACCGCATTTAGCTTTTGGACTCACTTTAATATATACTCACCACTTTCGATTTAACAATGGAATTTTAAGTGCCTCAGATTAGACTGGACTAACTGATGAGGAAAGAAAAAATACGGTTGAGGAGCTCATAAGGCGGTTAATACGTTAGAAAATCAAGAAGAATATGTCAATCAACCAAGAGGTTATATCTAATTAGGTTAAGATAAAAATAAGAGCTTAATTACCCGTATAAAGAATTTTTCGGGAGCTTAAGAAATCTCTACTGAAAATTACCTACTTAATAAGACCTTCAATGAACTAATCGGTTTTAGTAGGGATAAAATTTATTTTTAGATATCTACTTCTATCCATCCTCCGTTGTCTCTTACTTGATATGTTTTTAGTCCCAGTTTTTCTTTAGGTGCATCTGGTGCAACGAAAGGAGGTTCTAGCATTGTTCCAGTCTTAAGGTCGAAAACAGCATGGTGACATGGGCATTTCACTGTGAGCTTTTGTTCATCTAATAATGTTAGTATACACCTAGCGTGACTGCAAACTGCATCCATTCCGTATAGGGCCCCGTTAACATTTGCAATAAAAATTACTTTATCGTCTATTTTAACTGACGCGAATTTAGCTTTTTCTAGGGCTTTAGCACTTATAGTGCGTTTCCAAACCATAGACATCACTTTGTACTTATGGCTTTTAAAAGTTAAATTAAAGGTTGTTTAAGTAGTCAGAATCCACTTTCTTACAAGATAGGAGAACAGAAATCCGCCTATAATGGTTGTTACTATAGCCATAATAATAATCTGAGAGTACTGATTAGTATCTATAATACCCGAGGTAAGACCTAGAGTAGCTACTACCAGCCCTGCTTCACCCCTCGGTATCATACCTATTGAAGCAATGATCGACCTTCTTACACTCTTTGTCATGAAAAATGCAACCGGAAATATTCCGGCTATTTTCCCTAGGATAGCGAGAAAACTTAATAGAAGACCTAGGGATAAATCGTACAAGTTAAGGAACGTGGTGTATGGGGTCTCCATCCCGACGTATATGAAGAAAACAGGCCCAAAGATAGAAAGTAATGTTGAAGTGAACTGAACTATTTTTTCTGACTTTACGCTCTCAGCGATTGCCACACCGGCTACGAAGGACGCAATTACGGGAGAAAAGCCTAAGAGTAACATTATCAGGACTAAAATGAAAAGTATTACCAATGAAACATTGTTAATTAAATCATCTTTTATTCTAGAAATTATTCTAGGAATTATGAATACTGCTGAGAACAAAATTATTAACCACGCTAAGACCGTTTCTATCACGCTAACTACTATCTGACTAACTGAAAGAGCTTTTAGTGTGACTAGCTCAAGAATTACGGACAAAATGATAAGTGATACAACATCATCTAAAGCTGCTGCAGATATAACCAGTCGCGTGAAATCATGTTTGTAAAGTTTGTACTCTTCAATAATCGAAGTAGTTGCAGCCAGACTTGTCGCTGCACTTGCGGCTCCCATAATAGCGGAGACTGTTGTATTGTAAATGAGGGTGAAAGTGGCGTAAACTAAGTATGTGGGAATTACAGCACCGGCTGTAGCTGCTATAAAGCCTGGTAATCCAGACTCTTTTAAACCTTTGAATCCGTGAGAGAGACCAGCGGCGAATATCAGTAAGACCACAGAGAAATCCGCAAAAAGAATAAGATAGGAATTAACTTCAAAGATAGGCAACCCGATCAAATTGTCAATATATCCGCCTATAGCGTAAGGGCTTAGCGTTATACCTACTATTATTTCAGCTATGATAATAGGAAGGTAGAATCTTTGGGTTATGAGTCTTCCTAACTGAGCGAAAGTTAATAGCGTAAACAGTTCAAGTAATGTTAAATAGACGATATCGTTACTAGATGTCATAAGCTCACTATATTACGATCACTAGATTTATTTTTAACGCTCTCAAATAAACACTATGGCATTACTAAAGAGAGGAGAAAAGAAGATCTTCCATATAGATTCACTCAACCAACATATGAGAGAGGTTATAAAGACAGTTATGGACGTAAACCTTAACGATGTAGCTAAGTATTATGGGCTGAGGTATTTATCTCCTAAATTCGGAGAGCCTATATTTGTACCTTACGGTAGACTTGACGGTAACTTCAAGAAATTCGAGGACGCTTTTGAAAAGATTTACGATGAAATCGAAAAAGTAAAGGAGGACGGATTAAAAAAGTATTTAGAATGGTACCCCAATTCGCAATTCCTTAATCACTATAGAATAGTCTTTTACTCCTATACAGACTTAGAGGACGGTGTACTTTATGGAATTGGAGCGGAGCCTTTAGCAGTGACACCGAACTCCTCTTATCCAGTAGACAAAGTCTTAGACGGTGATGTAGTAGTAGGAATGCAATTACTAAACGTAGCTCTAACAAAGGGTCTAAAGATAAAGTTCTTTGACATAATTGCCAATAGACGCGATGAAATAATTGAAGCATATAACTGGCTTTACACTGAGTTTCACGCAAAGTATGACACTAAAGACAAGGTCTTCTTAACGGATATTGCTACATATTATATGAAGAAATTCTTTGAAGTTGTTGATGAGTTAAAGAAAAAAGTTGAAGTAATAGAAAATCTAAAAGGTAAAAGAGTCGTTATACCTATGATTGAAAGTAGGGCTAAGAGAGACGGTAGAGTTAAGGAAATAATGGAGATAGAATTTGCTGACTATATTGACCAAGGAAACTA
>Ga0208313_100335_pt1 | contig 13093 bp, 7 predicted proteins | sample OSP_15_2_FD_187142 | JGI IMG/M metagenome (GOLD analysis project Ga0208313, IMG submission 187142) | Extremophilic microbial mat communities from Yellowstone National Park, USA - OSPB_Slides-mat_host_7_15 (SPAdes) (version 2) | ecosystem: Environmental > Aquatic > Thermal springs > Hot (42-90C) >... | reverse complement strand
GGTTATTACCAAATCTACAGGCTTTTTACTTGGTAGCGCTTACTTAAACTCAGAAGAGGATTGAAAGTTATATACGAGAATACTGTTCTTCATTTCCAAAATTAGCTCTTAAACTCAGAAGAGGATTGAAAGAGCATTGTTAATATAAATCTCAGCAGGATATTTAAGTGCTTAAACTCAGAAGAGGATTGAAAGAAGATTAACACAAAATGTTTATCCTCAAATGCCTGAGTACTTAAACTCAGAAGAGGATTGAAAGTCAATTCAGGGCTTGCATCATCGAATATTTTCTTAACTTAAACTCAGAAGAGGATTGAAAGTCGTTACCGCTTGAAGAGGAAAAGAAACTATATACTTGGCTTAAACTCAGAAGAGGATTGAAAGTATGTTCTTGCTTTACTTAATCCGAATCTTATCCTTAGGTCTTAAACTCAGAAGAGGATTGAAAGTGGTCTAATGCTCATAATTCTCCAATTTCTTTTAATACTTAAACTCAGAAGAGGATTGAAAGTGACGATTTGCTACAAAAGATTGACGATATAGTAAGCAGCTTAAACTCAGAAGAGGATTGAAAGTAATTACATTGTTAAGTATGACTTTGACTTAAATCCAACTTAAACTCAGAAGAGGATTGAAAGTGTTTAATCCTGAAGTCCAGGATATACTGTTAGTAAAACTTAAACTCAGAAGAGGATTGAAAGATATATCGAGTAGAAGCTGATAAGTATAACCCCTAAGATTCTCTTAAACTCAGAAGAGGATTGAAAGTTCCCTTATTTCATTAAGCCACTGCTTTACCATATCACTTAAACTCAGAAGAGGATTGAAAGTTAATTATTTCAAAGATAAGCTCACGTGGCTCTTTTTCACTTAAACTCAGAAGAGGATTGAAAGTAAACCAAAAGTGATAACCATGCTTAGTCTTAGCGTAATCTTAAACTCAGAAGAGGATTGAAAGTGGCATCTAAGCCCATTCTTATTAAGTTTTTGTATGCCCCTTAAACTCAGAAGAGGATTGAAAGTAGATATTGACCATACTATTGCAATTATGGAAGATACAGCTTAAACTCAGAAGAGGATTGAAAGTTATTCCACACGATATTGCAGAAATGCTTTTTAAATTATCTTAAACTCAGAAGAGGATTGAAAGAATACTTGGGAATTCATTTTTGATTCTATTTTCTCTTAAACTCAGAAGAGGATTGAAAGTGATTTCTTAAATGTCTTTAATTTCTCCTCAATCTCAGCTTAAACTCAGAAGAGGATTGAAAGTAATGTTTGGTAACTCTTTCAGAATCCCAAGAACTCTTAAACTCAGAAGAGGATTGAAAGTTATACTGAAGCTTAGCTTCATTTAAGATATTTTTGATGCTTAAACTCAGAAGAGGATTGAAAGCCTAATACTGATTTAGAAAAAGGTGTCGGGAAATGACCTTAAACTCAGAAGAGGATTGAAAGTTCTTTAGCACACTGATACTTTATGGTGATATCTCCACCCTTAAACTCAGAAGAGGATTGAAAGATTTTATCCAACACTGAAGCATCTTTCCGCAAATACATCTTAAACTCAGAAGAGGATTGAAAGAAGAACTCGGCGTTTATGATGTAGATATGCTTAATTCACTTAAACTCAGAAGAGGATTGAAAGCCTATTGATGTAAATGCATATTGCAGTTCATTAACACTTAAACTCAGAAGAGGATTGAAAGTGGAAAGTAAACATACTTTAACACGCATTGGTTCATCTTAAACTCAGAAGAGGATTGAAAGAATTTTTAGTAAATTTGATGTTAATTTCTTCTGGACTATCTTAAACTCAGAAGAGGATTGAAAGAAATAAATTATTTAAACTTAATCTCAACACTAAATTTCTTAAACTCAGAAGAGGATTGAAAGTACTCCAGTTCCAGCTGCAGTAGGTGCTGTTAATGCAACTTAAACTCAGAAGAGGATTGAAAGATACTATACTGTATACTATACCTATACTATACAAAAAAACTTAAACTCAGAAGAGGATTGAAAGATAACTCACGCTGTGTTATGCTAGGCTTAAATCCCATCTTAAACTCAGAAGAGGATTGAAAGCAGAATGCTGAAATCTGTTATTTGCGCTTTGAAGTACTTAAACTCAGAAGAGGATTGAAAGAAAGCAATTGTTCAATGAGAAATCCGAACAATTGGAATTCTTAAACTCAGAAGAGGATTGAAAGCGCACTTTGGATAAATTTTGCCAATTCCTCGATTTGCGCCTTAAACTCAGAAGAGGATTGAAAGAATTATAGTATTACGCAATTGATAACGCATAAGTAATTTCTTAAACTCAGAAGAGGATTGAAAGTCCACTACAACAATTACCATTCTTGATTTTCAACACTTTCTTAAACTCAGAAGAGGATTGAAAGGTCATAATTTTAATATAATGTAATAACAATATTAACTTAAACTCAGAAGAGGATTGAAAGAACTCTCATTTTCTTTGGGTCAGGGTCAAGAACAGCTCTCTTAAACTCAGAAGAGGATTGAAAGTCGGATTTTTGGCTAGCGTCTATCATTCTTGTTTTTGTTTCTTAAACTCAGAAGAGGATTGAAAGTATTTTCTTCCATACACTTATCACAAACTAAGATTTTCCTTAAACTCAGAAGAGGATTGAAAGTAGAGTAATAAATAATGTTACTTCATTAGGATTAAGCTTAAACTCAGAAGAGGATTGAAAGTGAATTTTCTTTTCCGCGTGCTTACGATAGAACAACTTAAACTCAGAAGAGGATTGAAAGATTAGTTTTTCTCCTAAACCTTTTTCAGGCTTTTCTTCAACTTAAACTCAGAAGAGGATTGAAAGCAAATACCGCTGCAGGTGGAATTTGGTCATACTTCCCTTAAACTCAGAAGAGGATTGAAAGTTGCCTTCTTTATTTGGGGAAGACATGGCTAAGCTTTTTCTTAAACTCAGAAGAGGATTGAAAGTACAATTATACCTATTCCTATTCATACTGCAACACCTCTTAAACTCAGAAGAGGATTGAAAGTTAAGGAAAGCATTTATTCAAAATACTAAAGTTAATCTCTTAAACTCAGAAGAGGATTGAAAGATGAGAATGTTTATAGAGTAAGTCTTGCGAAATTGCTTCTTAAACTCAGAAGAGGATTGAAAGTTGAAGCCCAATCTGCCATAGGAACAATATCTTGACTTAAACTCAGAAGAGGATTGAAAGTTTAAAACTAATTCTTCAACGCTCATACTTTAAAACTTAAACTCAGAAGAGGATTGAAAGTTGAGCATCGTAGCTAGTATACTGTGCAAATGGGCACTTAAACTCAGAAGAGGATTGAAAGTTCTTTTCGTCATCCCAAACTATTTCGCTCATTTTTTTACTTAAACTCAGAAGAGGATTGAAAGGCACGTGATTTTAGCTTCTCTATTAAAGTTGTAGATTCCTTAAACTCAGAAGAGGATTGAAAGAATATAATACTTTACACGAAAGATGTGTTTTTTATACTTCCTTAAACTCAGAAGAGGATTGAAAGTAGATTCACGATTAAGGATTTCAAAAACCTGAATCTAGCTTAAACTCAGAAGAGGATTGAAAGTTATTAATTTTTATTTTTTCAGGATTTAACATAGTGAACTTAAACTCAGAAGAGGATTGAAAGTCATTCTCTTTCTTAAGAGCGTAATATTTGCTTACCACTTAAACTCAGAAGAGGATTGAAAGAAGTGAAAAAGAAAGACAAAGGATTCTTGACAAAGCTGTCTTAAACTCAGAAGAGGATTGAAAGGGTATCTTCCCCACTTACTAACTAAACTCAATATTTTCTTTTCTTAAACTCAGAAGAGGATTGAAAGTTAACCATACTTAATTCTTCACTACCAATATAATGACTTAAACTCAGAAGAGGATTGAAAGTATCTTAGCTATATTTAAAAAACAATTCAGGTGTTTTTACTTAAACTCAGAAGAGGATTGAAAGGTATTTCATCATCGTTTATGATTTTATTATTATCAGTATCTTAAACTCAGAAGAGGATTGAAAGAGAATTTACATCTTTTCTTAAAAAATACAAAGAATCTTAAACTCAGAAGAGGATTGAAAGATCAAGGAAGAAAAGGAAAAAAGTGCTCAAAAGACCTAACTTAAACTCAGAAGAGGATTGAAAGTTTTAGGATTAATATGGTAAGTTATAAGCGTAAATCTTAAACTCAGAAGAGGATTGAAAGAGCTATACGGTATTGCAGTTCCTAAAGGTGTTATTTTGCTTAAACTCAGAAGAGGATTGAAAGTGTTTGAGCGTAAAATTTGCCTTCAGCTACGTTCTTCCCCTTAAACTCAGAAGAGGATTGAAAGTTAGAGTAAAGTATTATATTTGTAAAGAATGTGCAGCTTAAACTCAGAAGAGGATTGAAAGATAAAAATAACTTCTAGTTGCCATAAGCTAATTAGCAATCTTAAACTCAGAAGAGGATTGAAAGTTAGCTTAATGTTTGATTCAGTTTCAATTTCCTTGATTCTTAAACTCAGAAGAGGATTGAAAGATATTAAATTTTGCTAAAGTTTTATTGACAATACGCCTTAAACTCAGAAGAGGATTGAAAGAGGAATAGGTACTTCAATACCGTGTTCACTAAGGAATCTGGCTTAAACTCAGAAGAGGATTGAAAGAGTGGATTTGATTTGAGAATATATTTTTTGCTTTTTTCTTAAACTCAGAAGAGGATTGAAAGGAATAAAAACAATTTCATATTCGAGGATACGACTTGATATTCTTAAACTCAGAAGAGGATTGAAAGGAATAAAAACAATTTCATATTCGAGGATACGACTTGATATTCTTAAACTCAGAAGAGGATTGAAAGAATTGAAGTTCCTATAAATATCTTGCAATAACTTTATATTTCCTTAAACTCAGAAGAGGATTGAAAGAGTAAACAGAACATACACAAATAACAGCGGTGCAAGTCTTAAACTCAGAAGAGGATTGAAAGTTGCCCACTGCCTTCCCGATTGCTACTGCATACATCTTTAACTTAAACTCAGAAGAGGATTGAAAGAGCCTATACTACGTGTTCCTGCTGGCCAAGCATTATTACTTAAACTCAGAAGAGGATTGAAAGATTCTTCGTGGGAGCTGGCATATACGTGCCGAGACAAATCTTAAACTCAGAAGAGGATTGAAAGATGCTTGCTTTAGTGTGTTTATATTGACATTCTTTATTAACTTAAACTCAGAAGAGGATTGAAAGAGGCCGAGTATCCTGATATCTGGAGAGAGGCATATTATCTTAAACTCAGAAGAGGATTGAAAGGCAAAGGATTAGTACTCATAAAAGTTAAATGTTTTCACTTAAACTCAGAAGAGGATTGAAAGGGCCCCTACAGTCCCTAATTCACGAACAACGGGATGAATCTTAAACTCAGAAGAGGATTGAAAGATTACTATCTGTTTAGCTTCTTCTTCGGTTTTACCTTCTCTTAAACTCAGAAGAGGATTGAAAGGTAACCATTACAAGACTTACCGATAACCAAACCGTACTTAAACTCAGAAGAGGATTGAAAGCCTACAGAGCCACAAGGTATAATAAGAAAAGGAGGCTTAAACTCAGAAGAGGATTGAAAGATTCATACAAGCGTGGATTTTCAACTTTGCGAATAAGTGCTTAAACTCAGAAGAGGATTGAAAGAAAAGTGAAGTAGGTAAGAAGACAAATAGCCTAATAGCTTAAACTCAGAAGAGGATTGAAAGTATATATATTGAACAATTTCCTTATCATCAATAAGACCTTAAACTCAGAAGAGGATTGAAAGAAAAAAATTAGGTTGGATTTAAGTTTAGCAATCTTCTTAAACTCAGAAGAGGATTGAAAGTGTAGACAATACTTACAGTAGAATTGTTGATTATCTGGTCTTAAACTCAGAAGAGGATTGAAAGATAAACGGAGCGTTAAGAATAAATTTGCTAGCCTTTCTTAAACTCAGAAGAGGATTGAAAGCATTGCTTTGTGTTGTAATATTTCCTTTTCACATATTCAGCTTAAACTCAGAAGAGGATTGAAAGATCATAGAAGGCTGAATTATTTGTGTTCCCGCAGGTGCTTTTCTTAAACTCAGAAGAGGATTGAAAGATTGCTATTACACTTTTATCTGCTTCTTTTACTATCTTAAACTCAGAAGAGGATTGAAAGTGCATGATTTCTTTTGCTTCATTCTCAAGAGCCTTAACTCTTAAACTCAGAAGAGGATTGAAAGTGATATGGCTAGTATGATAGAATTGGACCCTTTTGAAACTTAAACTCAGAAGAGGATTGAAAGATATACTTCGTTTTCTAATTGTATTGTAATCTCGTCCCTTAAACTCAGAAGAGGATTGAAAGCTCATCAACACACTAATCATTAGCTTATAATACGCTTTACCTTAAACTCAGAAGAGGATTGAAAGCACTTGTGGAATTCTTTTTCGCCTTCCCACCACTTATCTTAAACTCAGAAGAGGATTGAAAGCATCCCTTAGTTCAGCAAGAAATTCAAAAAAGAAACTTAAACTCAGAAGAGGATTGAAAGAGAGCGTTATTAAATCGTTGAATAAGCGGGTCCTTTTCACTTAAACTCAGAAGAGGATTGAAAGATCAAAATAAAGTATGCAGGCACTTCAAGTCTTATACCCTTAAACTCAGAAGAGGATTGAAAGTATTAACAGGTGAGGCAACATGAGTGAATCTGAATCTTAAACTCAGAAGAGGATTGAAAGGAGGGGTAAAGGGGAAACCAAGGCGAATGCACTTGGTTCCCCCTTAAACTCAGAAGAGGATTGAAAGATTTTACTTAGCTTTTTTCTTTTAAAAGCACATGCTTAACTTAAACTCAGAAGAGGATTGAAAGGTAATTCCTCAATCCATGAGCTTGTTATATCAAAACTTAAACTCAGAAGAGGATTGAAAGAAGAAGTAAATTGAGACATAAGCAATGACATTCAGTAGCTTAAACTCAGAAGAGGATTGAAAGAGAAAGACATGAAGGCATGGCATTTAATTTTCTCCAAATAACTTAAACTCAGAAGAGGATTGAAAGTAAATTAAAAGAATGTCAACCTTGCAAAGCTGCAAAAGCTTAAACTCAGAAGAGGATTGAAAGAATGCAATAAGTAATTCCAATATAATCCTGTTTCGAACGACTTAAACTCAGAAGAGGATTGAAAGTCTACAGTATTGAAATCCTCAATTCTACCTTGAGTTATAACTTAAACTCAGAAGAGGATTGAAAGGGTTTTAGCGATAGGAATATACCGCCAAACTTTACGCATCCTTAAACTCAGAAGAGGATTGAAAGTTCTTCTGGGCTAGTTAATGTTAAATATCTCTTTTTCTCTTAAACTCAGAAGAGGATTGAAAGTTCGTAAATCACTCCGACAGCTTTTTTCTTCACACCTGCTCTTAAACTCAGAAGAGGATTGAAAGGCCTATCTCCTATCACAGTAAGGACTAGTTATTTAACTTAAACTCAGAAGAGGATTGAAAGATATAGGCCCGTAATTAAGCCAGCAAGCGAGGTAACCTTAAACTCAGAAGAGGATTGAAAGATAGCTTCGATTTCCTCTATTGCACCTTCGCTTAGCTTCTTAAACTCAGAAGAGGATTGAAAGGCATTACCATCTTCCTGCCAAGTAGCATGCAATGCAACTCTTAAACTCAGAAGAGGATTGAAAGATACCTAAGAAATCGAATATTCTAGATGCTATGTATCCTCTTAAACTCAGAAGAGGATTGAAAGCTTATAGTAATGTCCGCTTTGAAGAACATAAATACACTTAAACTCAGAAGAGGATTGAAAGGCTATTAGCCTTGCATAATTAGGTTCTATTCTATTAGCTTAAACTCAGAAGAGGATTGAAAGACAGTTCCTTGAACAGGCCCGCCAAGAGACATCGATGCTCTTAAACTCAGAAGAGGATTGAAAGTATATAAAGATTTAACCAAATGGCCCGCTTTCTTTTTCCTTAAACTCAGAAGAGGATTGAAAGAACGACATAAATGCTATAGCGAGTGTTCTTCATCCTTTCACCTTAAACTCAGAAGAGGATTGAAAGTAAACGTGCTTAATCCTCCATACTGCTTAACGGCTTTATCCCTTAAACTCAGAAGAGGATTGAAAGATTTATAAATGCTCCTTTAGTAATCGATGATATATACTCTTAAACTCAGAAGAGGATTGAAAGTAGATGTGGAAGCAATAATGAAGCAAAACAAAGCTTTATCCTTAAACTCAGAAGAGGATTGAAAGGGAGAAACGCTATGCAACTTATCCAAATAAGCAAGTTCTTAAACTCAGAAGAGGATTGAAAGATTGTCTTGAGCTTAAAGGATGGCCGTCCAGCTCAAGCTTCTCTTAAACTCAGAAGAGGATTGAAAGATCGTTATACTTTATTTATAACTTTGAAAACTATCCAACTTAAACTCAGAAGAGGATTGAAAGGGACATGTTTTTAACCTAATCCTGTTTTAAAAGCTCCTTTGCTTAAACTCAGAAGAGGATTGAAAGATTTTATAGCCTAATTTTGCTAGTGCTTCTTTTGCTTAAACTCAGAAGAGGATTGAAAGTTAATGGTCGCAAGTATGTGCGACCAAGACAGAGAAACTTAAACTCAGAAGAGGATTGAAAGATTTTATAGGCATTTTCTTAAATATGCGTCTATTTATACCTTAAACTCAGAAGAGGATTGAAAGTTTTTCACCTCATCATCTCCATTTAAAGCCGAAGAAAATCCTTAAACTCAGAAGAGGATTGAAAGTGGTCAATTTAACAGTAGCGCGAGAGGTTCTATTATATCTTAAACTCAGAAGAGGATTGAAAGAAGTATTTCGAATGGAGATTATGATGACTTTATTCACTTAAACTCAGAAGAGGATTGAAAGACTAACCAAACAATGAGAGCAATTAAACCGAGAATTACCTTAAACTCAGAAGAGGATTGAAAGAATTAATAATAAGATAATCTACTAACCAAACAATGAGAGCTTAAACTCAGAAGAGGATTGAAAGTTCTTTTTCACTTAAATTAACATTATAACCTACATCCCTCTTAAACTCAGAAGAGGATTGAAAGGGTAGTGTCGTTTATTTTGGGCCTCTTGGAGCTCTTAATCTTAAACTCAGAAGAGGATTGAAAGCGAGATAAAAAACAAGACTGGTATAGCTGTAAATGTTCCTTAAACTCAGAAGAGGATTGAAAGAATATCATCAGGTTCGAAAAATACTGATATTCTATTCTTAAACTCAGAAGAGGATTGAAAGCTAGTTGGAGGAGGAACTGGCCTGTATGTACCTGCGCCTTAAACTCAGAAGAGGATTGAAAGCTCCTTGAACTAAGTTCGTCACATTGACGGATGTGTCTTAAACTCAGAAGAGGATTGAAAGTAAATTATTGTCAAAAATTAGTAAATTCTTAAATACAGCTTAAACTCAGAAGAGGATTGAAAGATAACATCAAGTCGTAAGCGTGTGTGTGAAATTGTGAATTTACCTTAAACTCAGAAGAGGATTGAAAGAGCTAAATCAGCTAAGCTTCAGCTAAGCTTTAGCTACTTAAACTCAGAAGAGGATTGAAAGGGCTGAGCATGACAAAAATGAACAGTAAAAATTTATAACTTAAACTCAGAAGAGGATTGAAAGGGTTTAATTAGATAACTTTTGTCTTTAAACCTGAACGTATCTTAAACTCAGAAGAGGATTGAAAGTTACTACCAATTTACTAGAAATTTTATATTACCATATTCCGCTTAAACTCAGAAGAGGATTGAAAGGCTTCTTCACTCATTCCAAAACATTTTTCGCAAATAGTCTTAAACTCAGAAGAGGATTGAAAGAAAAAGCTCAGAGACCTTCATAGGAAAATGATAACTTAAACTCAGAAGAGGATTGAAAGAAGGTTTCTTGAAACGTATAAACTTCAAGAGTCCTTCTTAAACTCAGAAGAGGATTGAAAGTGTGTAATAATCTGAATTCCAACTACTCTTTTTGATCGGCTTAAACTCAGAAGAGGATTGAAAGATCCAGAATATCGCAATTAACCCAATTTGCGGTATTACTTAAACTCAGAAGAGGATTGAAAGCTGCATTCGTTGCGAATACAAAACTGATAGTATTCTCTTAAACTCAGAAGAGGATTGAAAGTAGTATAGAAGATGATATAACGTTCTTGAAAGGCCCTTAAACTCAGAAGAGGATTGAAAGTGGATATCAATATAAATATTTAATGTTGGGGTAGTTCCTCTTAAACTCAGAAGAGGATTGAAAGAAAACAGCTAATAAAACACATTGGGTAAATTACTATCTTAAACTCAGAAGAGGATTGAAAGGGATAAACACACCTGCAACTATATACCATCTATCTCTTAAACTCAGAAGAGGATTGAAAGTGGTTCAAGAAAACTAAGCTCTGGTTCGAGGTAATCGCACTTAAACTCAGAAGAGGATTGAAAGATGATGTTCAGCTTTTCCTCAACACAGGCACTGGCGCTCTTAAACTCAGAAGAGGATTGAAAGTTAAGTATGCTGTTCAGGTTATTCGTAGTTAAGTTAATTCTTAAACTCAGAAGAGGATTGAAAGGGTGTAAGGTTCGGCATAGCTCTTCCTCCTCCATATCTTAAACTCAGAAGAGGATTGAAAGAGTAAACTTCTCAATTCCAGCGAGCGCTCCAGCTGGTTCACTTAAACTCAGAAGAGGATTGAAAGAAAACCTTTGGGGTAAGTAAGCATGGCTCTTGATACGCTTAAACTCAGAAGAGGATTGAAAGTTGACCTTACTCCTACATTAGGTGTAAGGTTTTCAGCACTTAAACTCAGAAGAGGATTGAAAGATATCTGAATAAAATCTTTCATGTTCCCAATCTACAAATTCTTAAACTCAGAAGAGGATTGAAAGTATTCAAAAACTCTTGCTCTATATGATACAAAGATGACTTAAACTCAGAAGAGGATTGAAAGATATGTGATTACAAGTAATGGTTTTAATCGTCCTTATCTCTTAAACTCAGAAGAGGATTGAAAGATGTTCTTGGGGCCCATGAGACAGTATATTGTTTTATCTTAAACTCAGAAGAGGATTGAAAGGATTCAAAACATTGAAAACGGTATTCATGCAATAAAGCTTAAACTCAGAAGAGGATTGAAAGACTGCGGGAAAAACTTCACCTTCGTCATTCGGTATTGCTCTTAAACTCAGAAGAGGATTGAAAGTGCTAGCATAAGTATCCCCAATATTTAACCAAAAAGCTTAAACTCAGAAGAGGATTGAAAGTTTGATACAATTATTGTGAAGAGCGCAGGTATTAAGAATCTTAAACTCAGAAGAGGATTGAAAGATGTACTTTTCTTCATTATTCTCTATTACTTGTCTTTTTCTTAAACTCAGAAGAGGATTGAAAGATATTGCATTTGTCCAGCACCTGTACCATTAGCTATTTGCTTAAACTCAGAAGAGGATTGAAAGACATATAAAATTGAAATAATATGTGATACAGATATAAACTTAAACTCAGAAGAGGATTGAAAGTTTAAAGCTTCATCGAATTCATCAGCATACTCTACAAAACTTAAACTCAGAAGAGGATTGAAAGGCTCTTTTGCTTTTCGAAGCAATTTTTCATAGGGTACTTAAACTCAGAAGAGGATTGAAAGATTTATTTAATGTGAAGAATACGTAGTTGCTTGCATATCTTAAACTCAGAAGAGGATTGAAAGGTCTGGAATAAATGGTATATATTTGGTTTCAAGGTCAGCTTAAACTCAGAAGAGGATTGAAAGAAATAATTCCAAAATGAAAATAAACATTATTGGAGCTCTTAAACTCAGAAGAGGATTGAAAGGATGGTCTGATGAAGATAAAGCGGGTAAATTTTGGCATCTTAAACTCAGAAGAGGATTGAAAGGATCAATATCTAAAGTAATTTTTAGTAAGCTAACGTATCTTAAACTCAGAAGAGGATTGAAAGGCAAAGGATGCAAGGTGGATAATACGCAGCATTGACTTAAACTCAGAAGAGGATTGAAAGCAGGGTATATCGCTAGTAGAGTGTTCGATTTCTTAGGTATCTTAAACTCAGAAGAGGATTGAAAGAACTAAGCAGATTAATCTCCATTTAGCAGTATTGAACTTAAACTCAGAAGAGGATTGAAAGGGCTTTACGCCACTGTTTCCATAGGCCAAACAATTTGCTCTTAAACTCAGAAGAGGATTGAAAGACAATAGCTTTCTTTCCCCAAAGTGAAACTAGACGTTCCTCTTAAACTCAGAAGAGGATTGAAAGTTTATCGATGAAATTGACGGCAAATTAATCAAATACTTTCTTAAACTCAGAAGAGGATTGAAAGCAACAAGAAGCAATACAGCAAATAGCAAAGATGAGAGACTTAAACTCAGAAGAGGATTGAAAGGCTCATGAAATAACTCATGAGGCTCATAAGGTTAATTGACTTAAACTCAGAAGAGGATTGAAAGTAAACGCAAATCAACACTACCACGTAATTGACTAGCGTACTTAAACTCAGAAGAGGATTGAAAGTGTTATGTCTCTTGTATTTAGAACTTCATAATCATCAACTTAAACTCAGAAGAGGATTGAAAGAGGATTCGTGAATGTAGTTAATGCTATATGGTATGGTTTACTTAAACTCAGAAGAGGATTGAAAGTTCCTTATTTCAGGAGCATGTTCTAATTGCTTTCTAGAATGCTTAAACTCAGAAGAGGATTGAAAGCATAATTCAGATTACCATTTTCTCTTTTCAAAATAACTTAAACTCAGAAGAGGATTGAAAGCTTTTAGTTATTCTGACCTGTTTTCTACACTCTTCTCTTAAACTCAGAAGAGGATTGAAAGATAAGTTCTTGAATTTCATCGCTTAAGTTTTCTTCCTTAAACTCAGAAGAGGATTGAAAGCATGCATACATCACCGTTACAGTTACGTTTGTGGTAGCTTAAACTCAGAAGAGGATTGAAAGACTTTGACATTTACAGGTATGCTTACATTAAATTGGAAACTTAAACTCAGAAGAGGATTGAAAGCAGTCTTGCAAGGAGTGTTCTTTTCAACTTCTTGCTCT
>Ga0208313_100318_pt1 | contig 13475 bp, 20 predicted proteins | sample OSP_15_2_FD_187142 | JGI IMG/M metagenome (GOLD analysis project Ga0208313, IMG submission 187142) | Extremophilic microbial mat communities from Yellowstone National Park, USA - OSPB_Slides-mat_host_7_15 (SPAdes) (version 2) | ecosystem: Environmental > Aquatic > Thermal springs > Hot (42-90C) >... | reverse complement strand
TGTAGCAGTAGGTGGTCTATTAGCTGGTGCCTTCTTAGGCTGTTTAGCGTATAGTTATTTCAACAAACCGGTACAACCAATAATTACCACGGGAGTAGCCCAACTGATTAACGAAGATGAGGCTCAGTTCACGGATGTTGTAAGACAATTTAGTGACTTGTATGATGCAGTAATTAACGATACTAACAATTTTAATATCAACATAACACCGGCTCTAAAGTACGACTTATTATGGATACTAGTTCTAAACTATAACAACTATTATAACTACATAGGGTCAGTGCAGTCCTATCAAAACTACATAATAAACAATATTATCCAGAGTTTTAACCCGTTCATACAGAATATACAATATTCATCACAAGCTTACGCTCAAACACTTGGTCAGGTTAATAGTATAAGCGGTCAAACCGGTAATGTGCAATACAGCACCAATATAAGTAATGTACAACCGGTTGTTGTATATCCATTAGGAGAATTCGGTGATTTATCATACATACCTTTCCCGGTAGGATTTGGTGTAAGTTATCAAGCCTTCGGCAAAACTAATACGCTAGTTGTACTCTTTGATAACCCAACTCAAACCTACGTGTTGTATAACCCTAATACCAACAACTACACTACTGTGACTTTTACTAACGTGGTAGTTGAACAAGAACCTCTTGGTTTGATGGATATCCTACCATTTGTGTTAGCAGAGCAATACGCTAGTCAAAACGGTATAGGAGTAGTTCAAATAAACGGTATAAATGCGTCTATAAACGGTGGTAATGTAGAAATAGCCGAAACTATGGAGCCAGTAAGCGTAAACAGTGTAGGAAATAATGTAGCAGTGTTAATTAACCTAAATACTGTTGAAAATCCGGCTATGTATATAAGTACTCCTAACGGTTACACTGGGTCATACATCAACTTTGACGGTGTAGTTGAGTATCTAAAGTTTTTACAAAACCTAAACCTAACGATATATGCACAGGACCTATGGAATTACTATCATGATATGGGTTATACACAACAACAACTATACAATTTGCTAAAGGGGACAGCGTTTAACATCTATTTCCCTCAGTGTTCTCCTAGTAGTGCTTACCAAGAAAGTCAGTTACTATTTACTATTCTAGATGACCTATACCAGCAGGGGTCTCCAGCTAATATAAACATATTCCCGATATTTGCAGGTGGCACATTTACGGCAAACGGTAAAACGATAAAAGGATACGTTCAGTTCAACACCAGCGTAGTACTACAGAGTGGTCAATGCACTAGTGTAGGTGGTTTGTTGATTGATGAGCAGACTAACATATATTATGTACCTCCGGGAAATCCTATATGTAATGCCAGTAACAATACTGTAGTATTTAGACCAGATATCTACATTCTAAACGGAGAATCAACTTGTAACTTTGTCCCTATCCCATATAGCCTCTTAGGGATAACGAATACTCCGCAAAATACCACAGGAGTAATATTAGACATTAATACTACAACTACGTTCACATCAGGTCAGAACTATAATGACCCTGGATGGTATGTTAATGACGCTTTACAGAGTTACAACGCCACTCCTACCGGTATACCTTTCACTCCTCAGTATACCTTTACCTATATACCGTATAATCAGGCATATCTTACCATTAATAATGCCGGTCTATCCACTACTCAGTCCAATGTAAAGAATACACCTAATACCAGTGCACTTCTATGGCTCTTAGCTATACTGTTATTCGGAGCAGTAATAGGAGCGGTGTTATATAAGAAAGCACATAGGTAAAGAAAACATCAAACCCTTTCCACGTAACGGGTATTTTTCAAATAGTCTATCACAGTCTCATAACCTATTTTTTTAATGTCGTCACCACATTTAACATAAACGTCAGTATTAAACACCGCTATAATGTGACATTCTCCTATTTTGATGCCAAATAAAGCATTACCACATTTTGCTATTACGAGTCTGCTATAACCTTCTCGTATTCTCTCCTCTTTTTCTTTTAGGAGTTCTTGAGCCTCATTAAGTCTATCAAGTCGTATGTTTCCTTTATGGTCTGTAACGCCTTTATAAAATAAATCATGTTTCTCCTTAGGAGTAAACTTACCCATTTATCACACCACATAGAAGTAGAAATACCAGAAAAAAAGGTTAAATTAATCTCCTAATGTCGTGTATTTTGTTTACGACGGCGAACTCCTTGGTATCAACATACTGTACTAACACTCCCTTACGTGTGTGGTCATACCCTATTATACGAACTCTATGCCCATATAACACCCTACTCTCGCCGCTTAGTATATTGCCTATGCATTCCATTAGTTTCTCTTTATCTTCAGAGGTTAGGTTACTCACTCGCATATTATATCAGTCCTCAGTGTAGAAGTGTCCCTTACAATTTCGAGCGTATTGCCGTTCTTTATACATTCCATTACCTGGTCAGTAAATACTACTCCTACAAGTGTATATTTATACTCACCATCTTTGGTCTTGAACACTATCCTTAATTTCATTTTGCCGTTCACATTAACTGTCTGTATGTCCTCTATGCTGTCTACGGATATTTTTACATCACCTAGTACAGGTAAGGCTACAGTTTGCTTTAGGTCGTGAAGTTTTTTTACCAAGTTTTCCCTTTTGCTTTGGGTTTGGTTACCTTGGGTTTGATTTAGATTAGGATTTTGGTTTTTCATTTGGGCTCACATTAAAGTGAGCATTATCTTATATATAAAGCATTTGAGCCCATTTTTGAGCCATTTTAGCGGAGTTATTTTTATTTTAATAACGCGAAGAATAAACGATGTATAGTCTAGTCTCGTACAAAATAGCCTATCCGAGTTTCCCTATACAACAGATAGCCACTCCAGCATCTGGGACTAGCAATAACCCGCTATACAACACTACGACGTTTCAGACAATACCACTTGTAATATTACCTGCAGGTGGTAAGTACACATTCCAATTTAATACCAATACTTTCCTACAACTAACGTTAGGCACTTTCACAGTGCAAAAGACTACCGTATATCCTACCCAGATAAATCAGGATTCGTACTATCAGCAGAGTTACAACACTTTCCAACCTATATCTAATTCTAACGGTCAAACTGGATTCCAGGTTACCAGTCAGGTTACCGAGACATTATATGTAGAAGGAGACAGTTTCACCATAGACACTACGAATTTATCACAAAGCCAGATAATCACCGTCAGTTTACCTACATATATTCCATTACAAGTAGGGTTAGAGACTTATGATTCCGCTTTTAACGCTAATGTGAACTTAATTTACCCTACAACATCTTTCTACACAAATACTAATGTGATAAATCCACAGAACTGGAATATTACGAGCCCATTCGGTATACAGTATACCGTAGGAGTAAATCCAATACCCGGAATCATATATACGATAGGGTTTGATGTACCGGACATTTACGGAAACACGATAACATTTACAATAAACGGCGAAAACTTAAGTAATAGTGTGTTTAATAGCACTCCTACAATAGACCAAGACTATGTACCCGAGTTACCAAATAGTGATTTTGCTAACGTTAATCCTATGCAAATGACGTTAGATGGTAGCTACAATTATGGTGCCTTTAGCTCTATAGGATATGCTGACGGTCTATATGCCTCATACCCGGCATTCTTTAAGGAGCAAATAAAGTACTCCGCAGGAGTAAACAGCAATAACCAAGAAGTTTATGCTATATTGTTAGCTCTGAGCCTATACGGTAGTAAAAACGGCATAAAGTTATACGGTCTAATGTTAGGGTCACAACCTTTAGGTGGATATACCGTCAATTTAATGCAAAACCCGTTCTTATTGCCGGCTCAATCATCTAATGTATCAACAACGTTACAAAGTAACGCTCAAATCCTACCTACGTTAATAAGCAGTAGCACCTCCTCAGTAAGCGTATCATCTACGTCAAGTAGTTCATCTACATCAAGTACTCAGACAACTCAAACTACTCAAAGCACTACCACAACCACTCAAACTACGACTAATATAAGCAAAACTAACGTTAGCCTTACTAACCTATTTACAAGTCCATTAGCGGTGTTAGTACTAATATTAGCCCTAATAGGTGTTGTATTATTTGTAACCGTATAATGGTAATCACATATGTTAGCCATACTACCATCTGTAACAGTAAATCCATATTTTCAAGTTGAGCCGATATTTACTCCTCCATCTGGTAGTAATATCCATCCTCTGTATAATACTACTCAATTACAGCACTTAGAATTATTAGTATTACCATCAGGTGGTAAATATACAGTTGAATTTAATACAAATACACTTGTAGAAATTACTCTAAATAGAATATTTATACAACTCTTGAATTATAGTATACCTAGTCCGAATCAAGATAATTTTGCACAACGTTATTATAATGGATTTTACCAAGATTATCTTTACCCAAATCCGATACCGACGTATAGTATCACTAAAAACGTAGTAGAAACGTTATATGTATATGGTGATAAAATTCAGATAGACACCACAATAATACCTAAAACTTATGTAGTAATCATAAGTTTGCCTACATATATCCCCCTATCGGCAGATATTAGCAATAATTTACCCGGTATTGGAGACGTACAATATATATATCCAGCTACAAGTTTTATGACAAATACTCAAAGTATATCGCCTCAAAATCTCGAGATAAATACCCTCTACGGCATAAAATTTACTTTTGGTGTAAGCCAACCCAATACCCCATGTTACAATACCTATCCGTTCACGTCAATATACGATATACCAGATGTTTATGGAAACCCAGTATATTTCACCATTAATGATATGTCTTTACCCAATTCATTACTAACGTCTTTACCAAAGATTCCTTATAACTTTATACCAGTGTATAATGCTGGAGCTATCAATAACAATAACGGTATACCTATGACTTTAGGTCGTGATTACGATTATATTGGTTTTAAAACATACGGTAGCTCTGATGGTATAATTGCAAATTATCCAATATTCCTAAGTGAAAAGGTTCAATTATTGGTAATCCATAATAACCATACTAATATGTGGTCTTATGGTAACGCTAGCTTGATAAGTTTCGCTGGGACAGAAAATGGTATCAAACCATACGGTGTTCAGCTTTCAGTAAACCAAATTCCAGGGTATAAATTTGTGACTAACACTGGTCAAAACATATCTACAACTAACAACATTAATCAAACGTTAATATCAGATGCACAAGTATTATTATCCATGGTGAAATAGTAATAAATTTAAAATTAAAATCGTCGAATAATATTATGATGCAGTGTGAATACTATATTGGCTGTAATTTTGGGAATTATTGTTATACTTGTAGCATTAACAGTACCTCTACCTTCTCTGGTGACTACCTGAGAGAACTCGTAATTTTTAAGGTCTGATTTTTTTATATACCCCTCTAATTACAACATATGAGTAGCAATAATACTGGATGTGTGTATAACTCACAGCTAAGCTTAGGTCTAGCGTTAAATGTGCCAAGTGGTAATAACTTAGTTTTGAGTTTCGACCAAAATTACGACATAATGCTTTACAATATAAATAACGGGTCAATAACGTTCTACACAAATGCTAATCAGGTGATTATACCTTCTCCTTCATATTATGTGCTAGCGATACTAAATCCGGAGCAAACTACAGCATCTAGCACAAACGTTACATATCTACCTTCTAATCCACCTTCAAATCAATTATACGGCTTTGTTGTAACAGTGTCTAGCAGTAATGCCGGTCAAAACAGTAACGGGACTTACACAATTGATGCAAACGGAGTGGACATTTACTTTAATCCATCAATTCAAGCCACGCTTTACATAGGTTACGGTCAAGAAACTCCGGTATTATCAAACACTTTATTCAGTCTCAACAACCTTATTCAGCAGTTAGAGGGCTATTACCCATTACAGACCGCAACGGCTATGAATGAGGTAGCATCTGAAAACCCAATTTGTGGAACTCTGATAGGGTCTCCTGACTCTATCGTGTTCGTGCCTACATCTAGTGGCACATCTACTACAGCACAACAACCACAACCTTTCGTTTTCGGGACTACGTTCTATCCTAAAGTGCCTCCACTACCTCCAGCACCACCTAGCAAATCTAATAGAGACCTAGTCACTATAGGTGTAGTAGGAGCTTTAGCTGTAGCAGGAGCAGTAGTTAGCAAAAAGGCGAAATAAATGGATAAGGGTAAGGAGATTTTAGCCATCTCCTTCGCATTAGCAGGAGTGGTAATTATTGCCCGATACACTCCGCAGATAGAGTACTACTTAAATATCTTAAATTCAGCTAAGACCTCTCAAAGCTAAGTACTGTCTTAAGTTATACCATTTTCCTTTTATTTTATACTTATGGTCTTTAAGTTTTACATCAAACACCACATCAAACGCCAATTCAAAAGGGTATACTGATAGGCGTAATATATCCATAGCTATCCTATTTCTGTCATCAAACTCCATTCTAACCACTAAGCAGTATATGAAATTCTCTACAGAACACTCTATCGGTATTTTAACATGGTAACCGTGTTCTGTCTCTCTTATTAGTGCGTTTTCGCCAAACTTCTCGTATATTTTAAGTAACACATTTATGGCGTAAGCCTTATCTATATCGATATTCATTCAAGTCACCTGGATTGATTTTATCACGTCATCTACCTTACATACATCCACTGTAGGCTTTAGGTCAGTTTGAGTAAACCCTATAGCAAAGTTTCCTACAGACTGTGCTATTTGACCTATAAGGTCAGTAACCCCCCACCATTCAACCACTCCTCTAAATACGTCGTATGTAACAAGTTTACCATCTCTAGATTCGTAGACATAAATCACTATTAGCCAATTAGACCTATGATATTTCATTATATATGCATAGCAGTCATTGTTTTTATAGCACTTACAAAGACCTTCTAAAGTCCACTCACCTGGCACCTCAAAAGGAGCCTCATATTGCACTCCTTCGTATGTGTGTCTGATTATGCCCGGGTATCCTTCCATGTTTTGGTAAAGTTGGTCAATAAGGTCCTCAAAATAGTCTAAGTGGTCTTTAATAGCCTTAACATCTGCAGTTCTCTTGTGAATTTTCCTAGCAACATAAGTATAACTATAACCCTGCAATAACAGAGAAACAGCAGTACTAAGTTCATAACAATCCCAAATAGTTGATATGAATGACGCAGGAATTTCTGTGTTACCACATACGATTTTACTCCTAGGAGTCTTAAGAAAAATTATCAGTTTTCTAAAGTAATCAGCATGATAAACGATTTGATATGTATCGTAAGTACGTTTTTTAACTATTCTGGCGATTCTATAAGGAGCGTAAACTGCAGATAATGTAAGGACTTGTTCAACCTGGTCTGCTTGCCATGTTGTAGTTATATACTGAGCATCAACACAAACGTTATTGTAACATACCTTACCGGTCATTTCTAATCCTCTTATAAAGTTTAGATAGTGCAGTTATAACTCCAGAGACAACAGTGTACTCAACAGGAATAGCGTAAAGGTCTATAAACCATATAGGCACATTAGGAGTTACGGCATGACTAATTACGGCGTCTAGGTTTCCTAAAGCTATCGCGGTTAATATCTTAGCTAACAAATTCCACTTCAACGTCATCACCGTCCATATCAACATTAACAGTTTGGTCTACCTTTGTAACATATATCCTAACTAAGTCACTTGGGACGTAATGAGTCAAACTAACATGTCTATAAGCCGACCGGTCTAATTTAAAGGTCTTGCCACAAACTATACACATTCTTGTCATGTCATTCACCTCCTTTGCGGAGCTATAACTTGTAAGTGTAATAGGTGTGTATTAGCAAAATTAACGCGTGGAGTTATATTACCGATAATGTATTGTGAAAGTTTCTCTCTAATCACATCAACGTTTACCGATACCTTACTACGCTTAGGGTTCACTGTAGTGTACAGTATTTCGTTTTTTACCGGGTCAAATGCCCAATATTCATCACCGAAGTTATATACCAAATAGCAGGCTCTACCTTGGACTACTACTCGAGTTAACGGTATACTTTGCAGAAATTCGTTTAGTGCCTCCTTAAAGGTTTCCTCATAGTGGTAATGCGGGTATAACGGAGTACCATCTAATGCGTAAATCTTATTTCGGTAGTATGGCTTAAAGGTATTCCTTTCCCAAACAAAAAAGAAATCATCAGTATCGCCCCATGATTCATTCCACAAAAATATTACGTTATGTGGTTTACTTTTTAGTTTCAACTTCGCAGGGATTAAAGTAGGTCTCATACTGGAAATGAGCCTTTTAGAGTTAAAAAATATTTCGGAACACTTTGATGAACTAATTAATTAAAATAATTTTAACGTGAGTCATTTATTACCATGCCAGATAAAAAAATAGTAGATGGGTCTATGTCTAGTGATAGTCCTAAGTTAAATTCTAACGAAATTAGTATAAATGTGTTAAGCTATATCGCTATAAAATTAGGCGGAGTACCTGAAGCTTTAACTAAGATAAACGAATTGGGACTTAGGTTTAGTACAGGTTTTATAAAGGACACCAGTGACACTCAAGTTCTGGATACCATTATACACCACCAAAAGTATCCACATATGGTCATAGGTATAAAGACCATGATTAGACCTCCTTACTTTAAATTCGTTTGGAAATTAAGACAAGACTATGATGAGATTATGGAAATTAACGAAGTTGAAAGTATAAATGACGCATATCAAGCAGTTTATCAGAACCTTGTAGACTATTTCCCTTGTCTCCTAGTAAACGCAAAGGTAAAGCCTTATAAGATTATCTACGATGACGGTCATAACGTATTCATAGTAGACCTTAAAACATACAAAGGAGCTATATACAATAAGTTAGCTATGCGAAAAGTGAATTTTCAACCTTTGAACAGGAGTGAGTGTATACAAGATACCGAAGAAGTAAAGTTCAATATAAATGGGGTTATTTTAACGGTAAAGAATTACGTACAATCTCGGTATTTAATAGAGTTCTTTAAACTGTTTAAAATTCTACATTATGCACAAAACTCTACGTAACCTATTTTTTACATCTCATTATCAATATACAGTTTGACAGTTAGGAGCATTATTAGCAGGGCACCATAATACTCTGGTAGATGAGTTAGCCCAAAACGGTATTGTTTGGTTAGGAGCAACAGTTATGCAAAAATTACTGTTTAAATCGACGTAATCAAAGCATAGACTACCTCCGGTGTTCTGAGTAGTATATGTTTGAACTGAATACCCTAAGTCATCCGGAGTGTTCTGTAGACTTACCGTATAAACTAAATTATTATTCTTAATGTAACTCAAAGACACGTAAGTTAAACTAGGGCTATACCATAAGACGCCTTTATATGTGAGAAATCCTATACCTGATGATGGAAATTCATAGGTAGGCAACCATGTGTAACCATTAGGCATTATTAGACCTAAGAAACTGAAAAATGCACCAGTATTGTTAGCTGGAAATTCTATTGTCGTGTTATTACAATAGCATGGTGATACTCCTCCGAAAACGCCTGGATATGCCCAATATAAACCAAAAAATCCATCAGTTTGATTATTAAACACTAATCCACTCTTAATATTAGGCATTTTTACACTATAATTAGTTGACGGAGTTAATGCCTCACAAAAACCATTTACGGTTATTAATGGCTGATACAAACCACAAGCAGTAAGTGAACCACCGAAACACTGAGCTAGCAATTGCTGACTGAAGTTATTAGGAGTTATTAATTCACAACTTGACGGTGTACTTTGTTGTGTGGTAGTAGAGGTCTGTGAAGGAGTTGCAGACTGTGAATTAATGGTAGATGTATTAGCAGATACAATAGATTTGATATGTGACTTGGTATATAGATAATAAGCTAATAATACTGACCCAAACCCGACTAACCCGTAACCTATTTCCTTTTTATCCATATGTGAAAGTCACAAACATCATAATTAAATAGACCACTTAAAAAAAACTACGCTTTCTTCTCATTACTTTTCAGAAGAATCATTACTAACCGTTTGTCAGTGTTATGGATAGTGTAACTGAAATACCGTGCTGTACCTCTGTGATATACCGTGATATTAGTACTGATTATTTGGTAACCGTCTGGTGTCTTGAATACTAGCACAGCATCATAATTACCTGGGTTTGCATGAACTAAGTATTCGTAGTAATTGTAGATACGACCACCGCGTTTTTGGCTTAATATCCTATACTTGTATATGGTCTCTACGTGGTCATATTTGAGTAGGTCATAAACCAATCTCTCTACATCACTCATACTAACACCTCATATAAGGAGATTTTATCTGACTCTATCATTTTAGCTAAGTCATCAAGTGTATACTCCTTAGGTAACCTGTGCTTTAAGGAGATAACTAACATTACGTCACCTGGCTTAAGTCTTATGTTACGCCTATGCGGTTTAATTTTAGTATCACACATGTCACCAATCAACCTAGCACTATCTTTACGTCTAATCGCATTTACTAATGTTATATCGGTATTAACTTGTGAACAGAAATACCACTGGTCTATTTTATTTATCGTCATATGAAATGGGAAAGTGTGTATCATATCAAGTGAGACGTAGTCTAAGAGATATGTCTTATTCACTTAATACCACCTTCTTCAGGTCAAAAAATGCATATCTAATATATTACGCATTTGTCACCTGAATAAGCTCAAAAATCTGTTCTTCTTCTTTTTACAAAACACAAACTCCTTAGAATCCGGAGTTACATACGTTAGTTTATAATCTAAAAGATGAGGCATAGTCTTACTAAAGTCACCCCATGTGTGAACAGCTATACAAACTTGTTCATAACGGTTTATCTCCTCGAAATTATTTAGTTGTTCACATCCTTCACAATCTTGTATGAAAATATTAGCAGGTGGATAAGATTTACCATCCCATTCGCTGTACACCTCATAATTTTCTCTCTCTATACCGAAGTCATCCATAACCTCATAGAGTTTTTGTCTAAGTTTAGGGTCAGACTCAAACATAATAACATAGCTAGCACCATTTAAGAAAGCGTAAAGAGCCGTAGTACCGCAATCAGCACCTATTATGACAACACTTCTAAACCTGAAATTCAAACTACCGTAAGCCTTTTCTTGCTCAGTCCAGTAATTACATCCCTTACCCTTAAAATAGTCATCTAAGAAATCTCCCATACGTAAGTATAAAAAAATCAATTACTTAAGCTTTTACGGTGTGTGTCCTAACATAAAAGTCCTTTATAGCCCCTAATGCCTCATTAATCGCACCACTAAGATTTCCATACACAATTCTAGTGATATTGAACACAACGCCATCTAATTCGTAGTCAATATCGACATAATAAGTACCCCAATCATCAATAGCCAAATTGGCTTTAACTATTCTCACGTCCTTAGGGAATTCATTTATGTTGTTAGCGATTTGACTTATGTCTTGGGTTAGGTCCTTTACCATATGGTAGTTAGCCATCCTTATCTCCTTTAATAATGATTTGCTCACCTTTAATATAACGTAATCGTTTGATTCATCAACTTTGTTTGCCTTGTCTGTCATATCTCTTACCCTCTAAGTAATAATAGACCAACAATTTTGCTAACGAATACCTTATGTCCTCAAGTAGGTCTTTATCGAAGAAGACTTGTAATAAACTCCGCTTTATTATGGATTCCCTACCTTCTATGAGTTGTTTTAGGTCAATAACCTCATTTTCAGGTTTCATGTCCTTAACCTCTAAGAGAAGTTGTTTGTCTAACTTGATAATCACATAGTCGTTGTTCTCTGTTATCTCTATTTTCATATTATCACCTTCATTTGTTAGTGGTAGTATTGGCATTTATCTCACCTATTACGTTATAATACGCCAATAACCTGGCTAACCTTAGCTGAATACCGTTTTTTGTTATATCGTATAACTTGGTCTCTTCGAAAATCTTCAGTGCTTTTATAAGTGTCTCTAAAGTTTTGAGCTCACTGAGAGGAGTTTCGTTTTTCAATTGGTCATCTGAAAAGCTATAATACCTTACATCAATATTGTTACCTTTAAGTATTTGCACTTTAATCGCAACATCCACCATTTTAATCCTCCTCTATATAGTAATATGCTAGTAAAAGTGCTAACTTCTCTCTTATTGCATTGTTAAACTCCTTTCTAATTTCTGCAGCTTTATCACCTAGGAAATCCAGTTTGCCAATATATTCTTTTACAGTTATCAAATCATATAGCTTATTAATCTCTTTTATCGGGTCTACGTCACCGACATCTCCTAATACCTTATCTCCTAACTTGGTTAGAAAAACACCGTCTTTCATTTCTTCTACGTTTATTTCGATTTTTAATCTCATATTTGGTCATTTCATTATGAGCACTTTTAGGTATATAAAGTAATTGTGATTTGACCACTTTCAATATCTAACGTATTTACGTGCATTAAGGGGTTGATATATGATACGTTTCTTACATAATGTAAGCTTATCGTTTACCTTGATTATTCTACGCTCATATGTATTGCCTACCTTGACCTCTATGACCAAATCCATGAGTAAAAATAGTTTCTAAGCTAATAAAAAAGAGTGTTTATAATGACTTAAGGAAATTAATAACGTTATTTAACCCAGAACTAGCTTTGTTTATAATATTGTTCACAATACTATCAACACCTTTCTCCACTATCTCGTAAGATGGGTCAAAGTTGTCTATAACATAGTCTATCATATTTGTATGCCCTCTAGCTATTAACTGTTGTATAACCTCAGATTCGAATAGTGCTAGGTCTATCCATTTGTCGAAATCACTCCATGATAATCCCATACCATGGTGGATAGCCCAACTTACTAAATCATTATAATCCCAACTATTAGGTGGATTAATTATATTGCCAATTGAAAGACCAGGGCTTATTCGTATATCTTTGCCAGCTATATTTACTACAGTTTCTTCAGCTACTACGTTAATGTCACTGACAAAACCCCTCAACTTTAAATCTGAACATAATTCAGTCCATTCCGTCGCTGTTACATATACTGGAGACCCGATAACAGCATTATTGAATTTTTCACCAGTTAAAGTGCCGAATGCCGATAACGTTGGGTTAAATTTTTCTGAATCTGACATAGATGGTGCAATTAAAATGTTCGTAAATTGGATATGGATAGCAGGAGTATCAGCAAATACTTTCGCTGAAGTAGCCAGCTCCAAATTACCTTGTAGGTCATAATCCATATTATAGCTAGTGCCTAATTTATCGAAAGCTAATGAGTTAGATGTATTTAACCAAATTTGATATAGAGTAGATGACATATAATTAAATATCCCTACTACATCCGCGACGAAACCATTGCCTCCTTGACTGATAGGTGGATTAGTATAATAAGTATCATTAAGACCCGTTAGTGATAATGGTAATATGCCAAATTTTGAATTAATATTGGATTTGTTAAATAT
>Ga0208313_100309_pt1 | contig 13691 bp, 21 predicted proteins | sample OSP_15_2_FD_187142 | JGI IMG/M metagenome (GOLD analysis project Ga0208313, IMG submission 187142) | Extremophilic microbial mat communities from Yellowstone National Park, USA - OSPB_Slides-mat_host_7_15 (SPAdes) (version 2) | ecosystem: Environmental > Aquatic > Thermal springs > Hot (42-90C) >... | reverse complement strand
CCACACTAGGCTCAGGCTTCCCCTAAGGCTGCCCTTAAGGTAGTCAATGATTGCCCGCTCAGCCTGGCTGATAGGAGCCTCCTTACTGCCTCCCTGCCCGCTCACTTCTTATCACCCCTATCGCCTACTCACGTAACCATAGTTCTTCAGCTCGGCGGCGCTAATGGAGATGCTCCCTATCATGATGCTCAGCATTGTCTCCAGCTTGTCAAGCGCTACTGCCGCTGAACCTACCGCATCTCTGACCAGCTTTTCATCGTAACCATTCTCTAGCAGCTCCTTGAGGTCTTCGTGGAGGTCCCAGAGCTCCTGGACCGCATCTTGTAAATCACCTATAGACTTCTTGATGTCAGAGTCCTTTATGAGGCTGGGAAGCGTCTCGCGGTTCAGGATGTTAAGGGCTATATTGCAAATCTCGTCGGCCCTGCCCAGCTTCTCCTTAACGTTACAGATCCAGTCAGCGCTTCTTTCCTCGCTTATTTTGCTCAAAAGGGCAAGGTTATCATGGATCATGTGCTGTATGATGTCAAAGCTGACCTCCAGGCTGTCATTAAAGTATTCAACCATAACCTTCGCAAAGGGTGGGCACTCCTTGTTTTCACTGCCCTCTTGCCCGCTCACTTCTTATCACCCCCCTTCTTACAGAGGGCCCTGTCCTCTGGGAAGAGCTCGCAGGCGCACCGCTCGTACAGGTCTGGGTGCTCCTGGACAAGCCTCTCAAACTTCTCTGGCGGGACGTACTCTATCTGCACGGTCGCTATCCCCTCCGTTGCGCCGAGATCTGCTAGGGCAGTGTGGGCCTCCTCCCAGGCCCCTGGCTGGGCCAGCGTAGGCGCGTTGTTCAGCTTGGTGAGCATACAGCTGACGATGCTCCAAACCCTGCTGTAGTAGACGTCTGGAGGGTACCAGGGAGGGTATGGGCTGTAGGCCGAGGGCCCAGGCACAGGGTACGGGTACGGCCCCTGGGCTCCCCTTTCACTCAAGCACGCTCACCCTCTCACCCAGTGCGTATGTGTGTGCGTGTGTGCGTATATAAGCCTTACAGCCCCCAGACTGCCCCGTCAGCTACCTCCTTCAGGAGCTTAGCGAACTCAGACGCGTACCGCTGAACCGTGAACTTCTCCGCAGCAGCCCTAGCCCGCGCAGGGGAAAACTCCCCCCGTATTGCGGCAAGGAGGTTGTGCTCATTAAGCTCATACACGTAAGGGCGCAGCTCCTCCGTTATGAACTGCTTGTAGGTAAGAACGGGGGTCCCTGAGGCGAGCGCCTCAAGTATCACCAGCCCGAACGCCTCGGCCTCCTGAGTGGGCAGTATGAGGGCCCTCGCCTTAGACAGCAGCTTCACCTTCTCCTCCTGCGAGGGGTTAGGCACAATCTTGATGTTGTCAACTCCCTGTGCGAGCCTGTAGGCCTCCTTAAGCCCCAGCAGCTGGTCAGGGAATATAGCGGCGCCTGCCATTATTAGCCTCAGCCTGAGGCCGTGTCTGTGCTTCAGGCTGAGGTCGTACCTCTTAGCCAGGCCAATCGCTATGTCGTAACCCTTCTCCTTTGAGAACCTTGACAGGTAGAGCAGGTAGTCGTCCTTGTCCTCGCTGTACTCGTACTCGTCTAGCGGCACTCCGTAGTTCACAACCCTCACGTCCTTGTACCTGCCAGGGTAGAAGCCCATGGTCTGCTGCAGGGGGCTGCCGTGGAACGGGTCAATTCCCTTGAGCGCGTACTCCGCCTGCAGCTTGCTCTGAACCACAGCGTTGTGCCTCCCCAGGCGAGGCGGGAAGAAGTTCATGCCTATGCGGTAGAAGGCGTGGGGCATGTGGGGGTACCTCCAGTGTATGAGCTCGGTTGATATGTTCGTTGCCGAGACGTCAAGCATCACGTCGTGCTTATGTATTTCGTCGCTGTACCACTCAAGCGCCTTCGCCTCGTAGTCGTATATGGCTGGGCCGTAGGTGCAGGGTATGCGCCTCGCCGTGAGGCCCTCGTAAAGCTTGCTCTCCCTGAGGGCAGCGTAGAGGGTGACCTGGTGCCCCATCCTTGCCAGCTCCCTGGCGAGCCAGTAGGTGGCTATCTCAGTCCCGTAGCCGTATGGAGGCGTAGGGAGAACGGCGGAGCTTATGATTGCAATCCTGAGGGTCTCCACGCTAGTTCACCATGTACTCATGAGCGAGTTCGCCAGGGCTAACTTCCTTTGCCCTCCTCGCCTCCCTCAGGAGCTCTACTATGTCCTTCTTCGCTGGCTTCCAGTAGACCTTGTACACCCACGCAATTTGATAGAGGGGGTCGCCATAGGGGGTCCTGTAGCTCATGTTCCTGGCGGCCATCGTGGCCTCGGTGATAATCTTGACGCTGAAGATGCCCTTTGAGGTGTCAATGGTTGTCTCTATGACGGCTGGCCTCTGCCACGTTACGTCAACAATTTCCCAGCCGTCCGTTGGAAGTTGATGATCTGGGTAGTGCATTGGTTTGTCCTTCACCTTCTCCTTAAGCTCCTCTGGAGGCAGAAAGCTTATCTTGGTCGTTATATTTATTGATAAGAAGACGCCGCCAAACGGGGAGAACCCAGCCTCCTTTATGCTATCTAATATCACCTTCATTACGACAGTGGTGCCGTCCTCAAGCTTCGCCATCAGCGTGTCTTCAGCTATTGCGTTGCCCACGCTCTCACCTCATGGAGCGTCTCCACTGTGGCACCCCTCCCTGTCCTCCCTTATGACCCTCACGATCTCCTCGTCGCTCAGCCTAGAGAGCACTGGCTCAAGCTCCCTGAGCGCCTTGTTGAGCTCCCTTATAGTGCGCCTCTTAATCTCGTCAGTGGTCTCGCCAATGTGAAGGGCCAATATAGCAGTCGGGGGCTGGCCTGTCTGTAGCATTACGCCAAACGCTGCTGGCGTCGCAACTACGTTACTATGATAGGGCTGGCCAGTCTGCCTCTGCAGGCACTGCACGCAGAGCGTCGCCTGGCTCACGCTCTCACCTCACGGAGTGTTATACAGCGTCCCGTCAAACTTAAGCGCGACTGGCGGCGCTAGGTAGTGCGAGGCTGTCACTTGCAAATCAGCGTACGGCTGAATGCCCTTGTCTATAAGCTTCTTGAAGAAGTACAGGTCCTCGCTGAGCCCTCCAGGCGGAGGGTTCCAGGGGTACAGCTCCCACTTGAAGTACGGCTCGTCAATTATGTCAAAGACGTGCATGTCTATGAGGCACAGGCCGAGCCCTCCCCCCTCAATAGGTATGAGCCTCCAGCCCTTTGGTATGTCGTCTGGCGTCAGGTACCTGTAAGCGTTCTTCTGAGGGTCCCACTTGTACACAGAGAACGGGAACACCTGGGCGTCTATGCGCTTCAGCCTGTACACTCCGCAGACAACTGGCAGCCTCCACTGCAGCAGCTGAAGTATTGCGTCTTTACTGTCAGGTACTACGTCGCTGTCCAGGAAGAATATGTAGTCTGCGTTCTTCTGCCTGGCAAGCTTAACGGCGAACTCCCTGGCAACGTCAATCGTGAACCCCTTAATCACCTGCACCTCGTACTCAAAGGGCAGGTACCTGGCCATGTCAGCGAGCCTGAGCGCCCAGGTAGGCGATAAACCACAGGACTCCCCCACAGGGACCGCTATGAACACCTTGACCATACGGCTCTCTCCTCTCGCAGTAGGAGGGGAAGGGAGGAAGAAAAAAGGCTAATGGACTATGAGGCCAATGACCACGGTCACAAAGACGGTCAGGATGCTGGCGAGTATCGCCACGCTGTTCCTGCGTATGTCAGTGACTGCGCCCTTAATCTCCGCAAGCTCCTGCCTGAGCCACCTGTTCTCCTCCTCAAGCCTCGCCACGCGCTCCGCCAGGCTCACAACCTGCCCTCTAAGCTCGTTGACCTGCCCGCTCAGCTCAACCAGCTTGTCGTAGCTGCGGGAGTCAGGGTCACGGGCCTCTGCCACCAGGACCACCTCCGCCAGGGCCAGGCCTGCCTGTGCCTACCGCGGCTATCACGCCAGTGCCAGACAGCGTCACGGTGGTCCCGCAGACCGTGCCAGTGAGGGTGAAGCTTATGACCGCGCCCTGGAGCAGCGAGGCTATGTCCTGTATTTGCCTGCGCCTCTCAAGCCTCCTCTGGTACTCCTCTGGCGTAACCCACTCGCCAGTGTCAGGGTCGTAGACAAGTACTGTGGGCTGGACCATGCTATCACCCGTTCACCGTCACCTGGGCTATGTAGGCCGTGCCATTGGCGCCAGCAAGGCCGTTGTTCACGCCAGTGCCACCAGCAACGTTAGCAGTTACGTTGCCAGACGTGGCTCCGTAGAACACGAACACAAGGCCTCCGCCTCCTCCTCCACCGCCAGGTAGGCCACTGCCTCCAAGGCCTCCAACAGCATTTATGCTCCCAGAGACTATGTTATAGCCATAGACGACTACCTCGCCTCCTCCGCCTCCTCCTCCACCACCAGAATATCCTCCGCCTCCTCCTCCAGCACCGTACATGTACGCCAGCGGCGTGACGTAGATGGGCGGCCTGCCCACCGCGCTTGTAATCCACCAGTCTGACAGGCCCTGAAGTATGTAGGTTAACATTGCGTTGGGGCTACTGAACGAGTAAACCGTTGCGCTACCCCCTGCGCCTCCAGCATATGCCGTTCCCCCTCCTCCTCCTCCGTTGTACCCAGGGTACCCAGCAACAGCGGCGCCCCCTCCCCCAGTGCCGCCCAGCGGTACAGTCACGCCTCCTACTACATAGAACACGCCAGCGGCACCAGTGCTTCCAAGTAACTCCGCCTGTGATCCTCCGCTTTTGCTCCCCCCAGCGTTGCCAGACACATTTACTGTGCCAAGCACCGCTGTCACAGCGATTATGACAACCCCTCCTCCCCCAGTGCCGCCAGGGCCGTTCCCACTCCCTGCCAACCCGCCCGCCGCGCCAATCGGGTTCACTATACTGCCCTGGTTGTTGAAGTTCTGGACAATGAAGAAGCAGGTAGTCGTGCCGCAGGTGACGGTAACGCCAGACGCTATAGTTATGTTCTGGGCAACGAGCACGTTTTCGTTTAACACGGTGTTTGTTGAGAAGGTAATTGAGGTGGCGTTTGCTGTAACTGTGTAAATCCACGTGTTGTAGTAGTAGTTCTGGGCCAGCCAGTAGAGGATGAGCTGGGCGTGGTCAGCGTCCATCTGGCCAGAGGACAGGAGCAGGTTCAGGGTGGTGACGCCCAGGTAGGGTAATATCTGCGTCACGAAGTTCGTTGACCACAGCCCGTACGGGCTCGCCGATATGGCGGCAGCTGCTGGCCCAGCCAGCCCGTAGTTAAGGACTAGGTTGTCTATGAAGGCGGCCACCTGCGTCGCCGACACCTGACCGCTGTAGTATGGGGCTGGCACGTACAGTATGTCTGACAGCGAAGAGAGCAGGCTCGGGTCGTTGTTCTGTATGGCATTGACGAGGCTCTGTATGTCGGTCAGCGACCTAGGGCTGTAGCTCCACACCGCCTGCGCTACGCTGGTGGCCGACACCTGTGACGGCGGGGGCGTCACAGTTGAGAACCCACCCATGCTATCACCCCAGCACAGTCGACAGCTTAAGCCCAGCGAAGTAGTTGCCAGAGCCAGCGTTCACGTTAGTTATCGTTATAGTTGTGCCAGGGTCTGCTGGTAGCCCCTCGTTTATTGGGCTGTCTGTCTCATAGAAGACTGTGCCAGGCCCAGGGACAACTATGTAGAACGACCTGCCCACCCCATTTGAGGTCCAGTTTATGTAGAACTGGTTCCCAGAGCTGTCGTTTAGGGACAGGCTGAACCCAAATATGTAGCCGACGTAGCCCTTAGGCACGGTGAAGCTGACCAGGGCTGTGCCAGCCGCTGGAGACGCAACCACGTTGCCGTAGTACCACTTAGGCCTGTACGTTACCATTACGTCACCCCCTTCTTAGCTGAGTACGCTGCAGCCGCAAATATTATCACTCCAAGCGCGCTAGCTAGGATGACGGGAGGCGCAAATAGGTCAAACAGGGCCTGTGAAAGTGGAACAGTTTGCTGCGTAGTTGTTGTGGTTGTAGGAGGCTGTGCAGTAGGCGGGGACGGCCAGGTCACAGTGAGGTTAGCAGAGCTCGTGAGCGTTCCGCCAACCCCCATGTAAGTGGCGGTGACTACATAGTTGCCTGGCTCCGAGGGCGCCCTGAACGTACATGAGGCCGTTGCAGTGTAGCCAGCCCCAGCGACGTTGGTCTTGCAGAGCACGTTCTGGTAGTATGTAGGGCTAGGGGAAGGAGATGGAGGGGCTATGATGGCCTCCATAGGGGTAGGAGTTGGCCTTGTTGCGCCGTACGGGGCTATCGAGAAAGTAACGGTCCCAGAGGGCTTAAAGCTCTCACAGGATATTATGGCCTCAGCCGTCACAGTGCTGTTAGGGCTAACGGTATTCGGGACTAGCGTGAGGAACATGCTACAGCCTCCGTATGGTGATACCTGGGCTTGGCTCAACACCTTCACCAGCTTTTATATGGTCTTGGGAGCTTTTATTACTATAAGAGATAAGGCTGATTAGCCTAATTAGGGAAGGACTTTAGGCCTCACTCCAAATACTTACTCTGGTGTGCCATGCACTACTACGTTAAGCTAAAGGGGCCCTATGGTGTTCAGGCGCTTATGCCGATCATAGAGGCCTACAGCGAGGATCATGAGGTGGTAGGCCTCTACTACATGAAGGAAGGCTCCTACCGTGTCAACTACGCCTACGAGGGCTTCTATAACCTAATCAGGGTGGAGGGTAAGTACCGCAGTAGCCTGTACGCAGTTGTCCACACCCACCCCCTCTCAAGGACTCCGATATTCTCAAAGGACGATATAGAGGGCATGGGTTACTTCATTGACATACTTGGGGAGTCTGACAGCTACCTATCAGTCATGGACTTCGTGGTTATAGCTGAGATAGAGAGGGGCAAGTTCATGGCCTCAGAGGTGTCGGTGCTCTACAGGGATAACCTTGAGGCGCTCAAGAAAGCGCTGCCAGAGTACGTGGAGAGGGTGAACAAGGAGTTCCTTACCTTTAACCCATCCCTCATAAACAACGAGAACAGGAGGAGGTTCCCCTTCGCAATTACCTCTGAGTACAACCTTGAGCTTGAGAGGAGGGGACAGTTCGACAGGATGCTACCTCCAAGGATAAGGAGAAAGGAGGTCTACAACATAGACGCTCCTTTCATACTTAGTGCAAGTGCCATTATAATAACTAAGTCATAAAAGAAGTACAATAATTAATATAATGGCCACTATGAATATCAGGGCTATCACTATGTAGGGCCAGTACCTCTCTATGTCATTCATGAAGGTCACGAGGTCCTTGGCTACTGTGTACAGGGACCCAAGGGCAATAGTGGCGTAGAGGGGGGTCGACAAGGCTACCTCCTCACTTGCCGCGCTCCTTTAAGGCCTTGTAGACTGCAAGGCCAGCCGCAGCTACGCCTACAGCTACAAGGGTTACCCCAGCCACCTTAGCGAAGCTTTCAAGTGTGCTTAGGGCAGTGGGCTTCTCAGGCGTGAGCCCTATCCTTATGTAGAAGTTGTTGTTTTCTATTTCCTGGCCAGTGTAGGTGGCGCTACCGCTCTTGTAGTGGCTAGCAGTAACGCTAAAGTAGTAGGTATCAGCTGTGCTGAAGGGAACGTTGTTAAAGTAGGCCACTCCATTACTTTCTGTGGTCCTCTGCATATTGACGTAACCATAGGGATCAGTAATAGTTACCGTAGCGTTAGGTATTGGCGCAAAGCTGGACGAGTCATAGACGTAGACCTGTATATTCGCGGTCTGGCTTGGCGGAGGTAATGTACCGCGGGCTATGAACCCAACTGGCACTATTACTGCAGCGCAGTAGCCCCAGTAGGCAGGTAAGCCACTGGGGCCAGTGAAATGTGCGTTTTCTATGTTTATCTTAAAGTAGAAGTACTTGTAGTTAGAAACATCATATTCCTGTAGGCAGTCTGGCGGCATACTAAGGTTTGACACTGGTATTCTGTCTATCAGTTGGTCGTTACCATTACTGTCAATCCCATGTATCTCAAAGTACACGTTACCATGGGGATATATCCCTGCGCTGCAGTTCCACCAGCCGCCTACTATTGGCTGTATGGTCTCGTTCTCCAGGGTTACCTGGAAGGGTGGAGTTTGTATGGAGAAGTTCAAAGGTGTTTGAAACGAGTTAGGAAGTGGTATAACTATCTCTGCGTTTGGCTGTCCTTGATAGGGCTCAGCCTTCCAGTGGGCCTGGGGTGACCACCACGTAGTTACTGGCTCTAGTGACTGGGTAGGCTGGCAAGCCGAGGTCGCGCTCAACTTCCCACCAGCCTTAATATGCTTAAGGGAAGCTTTTATTACTATGCTGTTTAAAGCTGATTAGCCAGAAGCTAGGCAGAGTACCTCCAAAGGTTCTCCTTAAACCAGGCCACAGTCCTCTCTATCCCCTCGTCAAGGCTGAACTGCGGTGACCACTTCAGTAGCGTCCTGGTGAGCGTGGAGTCATAGGTGAAGTCAACGTCCTTCTCCCCAGGCTCGTACTCCCCCTCGACCCAGTCAAGGCTCGGCACGTACTTCTTTACCCTCTTAGCCAGCTCAACGTTAGTGGTTGCCTCATCTCCCTTGTTGCCAACTAGGTGAAGCGTGAAGACGCCAGACTCATACACGTCGTCAAGCCTCTCAAGTAGCCTGTCATAGAAGCCCAGGACGTCTTCAGCGTACGTCCAGACCCTCTTTGCATAGGGTGACCTAAGCGTGAACCGTTTGCCTAGGAGGCCGTAGATTATGAGCCTGTGGGGCAGCTCGTCAGAGCGTCCCCTAGGCCCAAACGCAGACCCAACCCTTGTAACAAGCGTCCTGAGGCCGTACTGCCTCCTGTAGGAGTGATAGAGGAGCTCGGTTGCGCCCTTAGTCCAACCATAGACGTTGTTTGGCAAGGGAGGCGTGAACTCTGAGAATATCGCTCCAGATCTATGCCCATATAGCGCGTTAAAGGAGGAGGGGTATATAGCGTATCCCTTGAAGTCTGCTTGCCTAAGCGCCTCCAGGAGCCTCAGGGGAGGGAGGAGGTTACCAAGCATCACGGAGGTAGGGCTTGATATGCCCATGGGCCTGTCTGCATAGCCTATGGCGCAGTCAATGACAAGGTCGTAGCCCTTAACGTCGTCAGCCGTGACGTCAGCGACGTTCTTCCAGACGTAGTTAACGTCACCAAGTACTTCAAGGTCTGCGAGCCTCCAGGCCTCCTCTCTCCTGATAATGTCCATCACTGTTACCTGGTAGCCCTTCTTAAGCAGTAGCCAAGAAAGGTTGGAGCCAAGGACCCCAGCGCCTCCAGCGATAAGCGCCTTCACTCTCACTCACCAGTCTCATAGCCATTTACCGCTGACTTTATAAAGCCAAGCCATCTGTTCACCATGTCCTCCTCTGTGAAGCCCTTAAGGTTCTCATAGGAGGGCCTCCTAAGGTCCTGCCTTACGAGCTCGTCTACGTTCCCGAAGTTTATTAGGTGATGGAGCTCCCTAGTAATGAACTTCCTGCTTGACTCTGGGCTCACGACTGGGATCCCGTATGCTACTGACTGAACTATCACGAGGCCGAAGGCCTCAGCGTACTGAGGCATGTAGACAAATGTCCTAGCCCTGCAGAACGCCTCCCTAGGGTCCTCTACGTCCACCATGAACTCAACGTTGTCAGGAGCAAGGTCCCTGGCTATGTGGTAGTAGAGCCAGTGGTCTCCCCAGCTGGCGTCCCCAGCTACGAGAAACTTAAGGTCTGGGTTCCTCTTAGCGAGCTTCAGGAACTCCACTATGCCCTTGTGTATGTGAATCCTTGAGAAGTAAAGTATGTAGTCCCCAGTTCCGTCGCACGGCTCTACCCTCCTTATCCCGTAGGGCATAACAATAGGCTCCTTTAGCTTCGGCTGGTAGTCAATAACTGGTACGTAGTCAGACTCATGAAGAGCGCCCCACCCGTTCATGGCGTACTCCCTTGCAAGCTCGCTCAGGACAGCAACGTTGTGCCTGGCGAACCTAGGATGTGTGAACTCTATTCCGTTCCTCCAGCAGGCATGCGGCCTGTGCCTATAGGCATAGTGTAGCTCCTCATGGAAGGCGCAGGTAGTAGTAGCGTCAAGGACGAAGTCCATCCTCTCTATATCGCTGTCAATTGCGTCGTGCTCTGCGTCAAGCGACACAGTAGCTGGGGTATAGATCATTGGGTGACGTATAAGACCATCGTTTATGGTCATGTATGGGCCGTAAAGGTGAACTTCATGGCCCCTGTTATGTAGCCCAAGTGCGAGGTTGTACACCATTATCTCAGAGCCGTAGCCGCTAGAGGGGACCTTGTTAATCGAGGGAAGCGCCACAGCGATCCTGAGGGTCTCCACCTCACATCACCAGCTTAGCTATGTAGTGGCCGCACCTCCACTTAGTGTAGACGAAGACTGGTATCTTAAGCTTCCTGAGCTGGTCGCAGAACCACACGTCCTCCCCATAGCCCTCGTCAGTTATTATGTCATGGGTGAACCTGAAGTAGTCACCAGCGAACTCCTTGACCTTCTTAAGCACGCTGGTGTGTATGAGGGCGCACCCAAGGCCAACAGCGTCAGCCCGTATGAGGCCAGCTTCAGGAGGTATGTTGTCAACGTCTATGTACTTATCTCCTACCTTCCTCATTACGTTAGGTTTGCCCCTCCTAGTCTCATAGATACCAGAGACGAAGGGAAGCCTAAGCTTTATGACCTCCTTCAGTACCTCTGGGTCAAAGAATATGTCGTCATCAAGGAAGAGGACGTAGTCAGCGCCCTGCTTAACTGCGAAGTCGGCAAGGAATGACCTCGCCTTGTCTATAGGCTCCCCAGATATCAGTATCCTCGTTATCACCTTGTGCTCGTTTGCAAGGGTTATAACCGTGTTAGCGTAGGCGTCAATGAAGTAAGGGGAGACGCCCCTAAACGTAGTAGGCACAGCTACTACTATCTTCACCCTCCCTCCCAGGTAAAAAAGGAAATATTAGCCCTTAAAAAGGGTTTCAGTGATAGCCGAACAGGAGTGCCATGAAGAACCCAGTAGTTGGAGCAGTAGAGTAGCTCACCTGTAGCCCTATGAACTCGTAGGCAGCGTCAAGCACCTGCCAGAATGCCTGTCCAGGGGCAAGGGTTATCCCAGACACTACAGTTACGTCTGGATAGATGCCGTTCTTGCTTATGTTAGTAATTATGTCAACTGTCGCCTGCTGGTCCTCATTGTTCCACATCCATATCCCTATCTTCCTATATGGAGGGGTAGCTATCCCCACCTTCTGCAGCTTAAACCCGCTGTCGTTCCTGTAGGAGTGCACGTTTGTGTCCCTTATCTGGCTGAGGGCAAGGTAGTCAACGCCTGGCCTGGCAACCACGCCTGGCGCTATGAACGCCAGGTCTCCTGCCCTTACTATACCGATGCTGGGCAGCTGGCTCATGCCCTCTCACCAAAGTCGCTCTCGTACTCCCTGTATATTATCGTGTAGGCGTAGGAGTAGGTGGTGGGCGCGGTCTCCTCAATTGGGTTCTGGGGAGGTATCAGCTCTACCTCTACCTTCTCGCCAGCCCTCGCAACTAGGTACTCATTAAAGGGCGCAAACGCCCAGACATATGACTTGGATATCTCGTCATAGCTAGATATAAAGGGCGCGTTACTTGTTACTATTGAGTGGGATGGCATTGACTCGAAGACCTGATAGAACGTGCTCTCTACTAGCGTAAAGATGTGACCTTTCTCATTTATTACCCTTATCCTTATCTTGGTATACTTAGCGTCAAGGCTTCCAGTAACTATAGCGGTAGCGAACATAATCATTAGCGGTCCGTTCAGTACCTTACTTACTTCCTTCCCTCCAACTGTCAGGAAGCCGCGCTCATATGTAGGTGACACCAGCTGGTACTGCCATCCCTTTACAAGCGCGTACTCTGGGAAGGCTAGAATGGCGTTGCTCATTGAGTCACTCCTCCTTGTCGTCCTGCTCAGTCAGCTCGGTTACAAGTGTTATCAGCGTGCCTCCTACAGAGGACTGGCTGTACTGCACCGTTATTGCCTCTGTGCCAAGCATGCCATATACGACTATTGGCCTAGCCCTGTACTCATGTATGTCGTCACCAGCCGCAGTCATGGTTATCTGGTCAAGCGGGTACCAGGTTGGGCTTGAGGCGTTTATGTTAGGGGTGAACAGCAGCTGGGCAGTTATAGCGTTTCCGCTTGCGGCGAACCTGTAGATCTTCAGCTTCATGCCCTGCGGGACAGTTATAGTCGTCACTCCCTGCAGAGAGAACTGGCCAGCGAGTATCACGGAGCCAGTCGTGTTGTTAGTCAGCCCAGCTAAGGTTACAAGGTTCCCCTTCATGTTCATACACCCCCTATCTTATCGGCCAGGGGCTTGATAAAATTGGCTATCTGCGCCTGGTTCACTGCAGAGAACGGGATACCAGTCGTGCCGTAGTAGGTGTTCAGAATATTCGTTATAACCGTCTGCACTGTAGGCATTGGCAGGGATATGAACTCCACTTCCTTCACCTTCCCCTTAAAGGCGTCAAGGACCTCGGTTGGGGTTGGCGCCGCTACCCTAAGGTCGTAGTACCTTATCTTGCCAGAGGTGTAAACGGTGAGGGAGGTATCGTTGCCAAACAGGTAGCCGTAGTGAACCTTAGGCAGCTGTACAACGAGCGAGTAACCCCTCTTGAACCCAGTTGATGCAAGGCCAGTGAAGTTTCCAACGTTGACCTGTATGGAGCCGCCTATGTTGAATATCGTGTTCTCATATGAGGCGACTATGTTGCCAGCTGGTATCTCTGGCATAACCCTCAGGAACTTTGGCTGAACGAACAGCTCAACTACCATAAGCTTGTTGTTAGGGGACTCAAAGTAGAACATGTCGCTTGGGTCAAATGCGTTCTGCAGGGGGAACATGACTGGTGATGCAGTGTACGACATTGGCGGAAGAACGCCAGTCTGAGGGGCTGTAAGGGGAGCGCCTGGAGGCACAGTAGGCGTGAAGTACCCAAGGGACGTGCTTGTTGTTATGGGCAGTGGGGAGTAGTCAAGCTCATCATATGGCATGTTAGTTACGTCAATTACCTTGAAGGGGAGGAAGGTTCCGTAGGCGGGGAGCTCAACTATTAGCAGCGAGCCTGGGCCTATCTCCAACTGCTCTCACCCAACTTGTAGGCTTTCAATGGAGGCTTTTAAAGCTATAAAGTATAAGATTTATTAGCCTATAGGAAGACTAAGATCTGGGAGAGGGAGTGGAGTACTTCGCCTTCACGTATACGAGGGACTGGGCCAGGTGGCCCCTTCCTGAGTGGATGGAGTGGGTCTACAGGCTTGGAGGACAGGCCTGCCTTGTCGCAGTTGGCAAGGAGGACGCAGAGCTTACAAGGCTGGCTAAGGACTTCAACGTTAACCTTACCTACGTCAGGGAGAGGGACATAAGGTTCATGGATCCTAGGGCATACTATAAGCTCCTGGCAGAGCTCACGTGCTCCCCAGGCCTTAAGTTCATGCTTGACATAGACGAGTTCCCAATATCTAGGTCAGAGGTAGATCCACCAAGGGGAAGGTCGGTAGGTATAGTTCACATGCCGTCCACCTGGGACAAGGCGCCTAATAAGGAGGTCCTGTTCTTTGACAGCAGCAGGACAACAAGGGAGTATGAGGAGCTGAA
>Ga0208313_100305_pt1 | contig 13772 bp, 17 predicted proteins | sample OSP_15_2_FD_187142 | JGI IMG/M metagenome (GOLD analysis project Ga0208313, IMG submission 187142) | Extremophilic microbial mat communities from Yellowstone National Park, USA - OSPB_Slides-mat_host_7_15 (SPAdes) (version 2) | ecosystem: Environmental > Aquatic > Thermal springs > Hot (42-90C) >... | reverse complement strand
GGTTGGTGTACCACAACTTGACCTTTTTAGCGACCTTAATCCAATAAACGTCATTCGTGTCCAGTACCCACTCACTCCACGCACCTTTTTCTGTTACAACGACATCGAGACCGAGTGAAAGTGCTTCGATTACCGGTATCTCGAAAGCCCCGCCGCGTACGGGGTAAAATAAAATATCACAACCTGCAAACAACGAATAATAATCCGGGTCGGTCAAAGGGGTCTTTATCGCATTCATCCCCCTTATCTTTTCCTCAAGCATGTTGGAAACTAGGATTAGGGGATAAAAATGGTAACCTGAGTTCATCAACTTACGGAACACTTCGACCACAATATCCCCCCCTTTCCTGTCCCAAGAATGAGGCAATATGGATAAAATACAAGGATGAGGAATTTCTTTAGGAGGGTAATGAAACATGTCGGGGTTTAATGCATGAGGAATGACGTGAATTTGCTGAGGAATTGATACACCGAGCGTGTAAAACCCTTGCTTAGCCCAATTTGATGGTACAACTATTTCACTAATTGGTTGTTGTTTAAAAAAATATAATGCAATATGAGATAAGGTGTCGGTATCCGAAACTTCAAAAACGATATTTTTACCGTAATTAGGTACCCCGTTCCAAAACAATTGAGTATTAAAAATTGTGTAATAAATATAATCATCAAATCCCGGTGGTAAATTAGATTTCGAAGTCTTAGTCCTGTCAAAATCGACTACTTCGTGTCCCAACTCTTTCAGACCACGTTCCAATAATATAGCCTGTCTCTCGAAACTGGATTCATCAAAATTGCGGACTAAAGCAATTTTCATACATTTAAATGATGTAAAAGTAGTTATAAATAAGTTATGGATAAGATTGGAAATAAAATAAATAGATTATTTTATAAGGGTAACGCCTCTTTGTCCTTGATATTTACTCTTATAGGGGTATTCTACCGGTGTTAATGTCCTGGCAAATATTAAGTGGAGGAACCTCGTCCCCCTCTTCAATTTTACCGGGAATGATGAACCTACTAATTCTATTGTTAATTGCCCCTCGAACCCGGCATCAACAATAGTAGGTGGAATAAGTAATCCTAGTCTAGCAAAGGATGAGCGTAGGTTTACGAATGCCATTACGTCATTTGGGAGTTTGATGTACTCATCAGTGGTTAGTAGGACGTGTTCATAGGGATTTATAATAAACTCATCTCCTTTTTGTATTTTAAAAAAGGAATAATCCGGATTATCCGGGTCAAATACTTTATCAGTACTTATAAATCTTGCCACTTCTCCACCAATTCGTAAATCTATACCGTTCTCCCTTATACTATCTTCTTTTAGTGGGTCAATTACTATCCAACCCTTTTGTAAATAATACTTTAAATCACGGTCTCCAAGAACCATTTTTCAACACCGATAATTTGTTATATCACATTTCATATATAAACATTTGTATCCAAAAGATTAAGTAAAACAGGGACTCTTTAAATCCCGATTTTCTGTAAAAGGATTCTGATTATCTCATTTACATTGTTTATATCAATATATATCCTTAATGCCGATTCACATATTTTCTTTAACAGTTCATAGAACGATTTAATACTGGACACAGCATTCGTTTCCATTATAAGTGGTACTTGACATAGTTTATTAGGGTCTTTATAAGGAGGAATTATCAAAACACTACCTATTTCTAAGAACTTATCGTTATACATATACCTCAAATTAGCTAACGCACCTTCGGGGTAAAAGCTTATCTTAGTGAGTGAGAAACTTCTTAGGTATTCTGTCTTTCTTGAATGTTTACTTAATTCGATTATTAATGTAGATGATAAAAGACTATCTAATCTAGATTTAATATCGTATGGTAAGTAGTTTTGTCTTATTTGTGAACCTCCTATTATAAACTGTTTACCATCATAAATAGCAATAAAGGTTTTGCGAGTTTCCGGTACTATTATCTCAGCTTCAAAATTAAGTACGGAACTAAACATACCTTCGTTACTCTGTTTGACTTTAAATTTAGTTAATTCCCACCTAGCCATATAATCCCACCTGTTGTAATAAGGGGATAATCTTAGTCCTAAATACACTTTCAGTTGTTTTACTTATATCCATTATATCTTTAAGACCGAGTTCCGTGTTCATTGTAAAAGTAGTACCAACCACATCTATTGTGAATATATATTTACCTTTTTGTCGTATAGATACAGGTAAATATGATTCATCTTCAATGTCTATATCTGTATCATTATTGAAAAATTTACATATTTCGTCGAAATACCCTAACAATTCGGGTTCAATTATTTGATAATGTGAACCTCCCGCTAACACTTTTGAACGTGTACCGTTGATATATAGATGTCCTTCATTAGGACGTTTTTCTAAATATAAATCATATGTAGCCACACCACCGATGAAAATAGGTTGTTTTATTTTAGTCGTCATAAAAAACGATTGAACGGTTTTTTTATCACAATGAATTGTAATCATTATATGTCACAATATTTTGAAACATTTTAGGATTAAAAAAACTTTTATGAAACCGAAATCATATCACATTTTCTTCTTCTTCTTACTTTCATATACCAAGTATTTATCATCAAGTTTCGGTTTACCATCAACCGTTTCAAATTCATCTTTAGGGATTAGATAAATCCTAACATTTGCCTCAACTTTAGCGTCTGATTTCTTTCTCATATCTAAAGGTAAGGAAAAAAAGGTTATATATTTTACTATTAAGTAATGTTGATGTGTTTACTGTATAAATAAAATATATAGACTATATTGGTCAATATCATCTATATTAGTGTTATATCATTCTAAGTGATACACTTATTGACGCACCTTGACTGAGACTATATTGTGATTGTTGTGAAGTATTATTTGTAGAAATACTCGATGTACTACTCGAACTACTACTCGATGTATTACTAGATGTACTACTCGAACTACTACTCGATGTATTACTAGATGTACTACTCGAACTACTACTCGATGTATTACTAGATGTACTACTCGAACTACTACTCGATGTATTACTAGATGTACTACTCGAACTACTACTCGATGTATTACTAGATGTACTACTCGAACTACTACTCGATGTATTACTAGATGTACTACTCGAACTACTACTCGATGTATTACTAGATGTACTACTCGAACTACTACTCGATGTATTACTCGAACTACTACTCGATGTATTACTTGCTGTACTACTTAATGCAGTACCCGATGAATTACTTGATGGATTACTTGTCATTGTAAGTGACATACTTACAGACATTCCCTGAGTGATACTGTATTGTTGTGGTGCTGATGGATTACTTGTCATTATAAGTGACATGCTTACAGACATTCCCTGAGTGATACTGTATTGTTGTTGTTGCAGTGTACCTCCCGACGAATTGCTTCCTATTGAAAGCGACACATTTATCGAAACACCTTGAGTGAGATTATATTGCTGTTGTTGTGTCTGACTACCTATTACGGTTAATGACATATTTACGGGCATATTCTGACTGATACTATATTGCTGTTGTTGTGTCTGACTACCTACTACGGTTAATGACATATTTACGGGCATATTCTGACTGATACTATATTGCTGTTGTTGTGTCTGACTACCTACTACGGTTAATGACATATTTACGGGCATATTCTGACTGATACTATATTGCTGTTGTTGTGTCTGACTACCTACTACGGTTAATGACATATTTACGGGCATATTCTGACTGATACTATATTGCTGTTGTTGTGTCTGATTACCTATTACGGTTAATGACATATTTACGGACATGTTTTGAATGAGGTTTTGTTGTTGTTCTATTACTATAATGACACCTGAACTACCTGACTGGAAATTCACATATCCTGAAATTAATTCTACCGTACCACCATTTTGATTATCCATACTGATGACGTCTTCTATGAAGGCTCCGGTAGTATTAGGTCTCTCTAACTGTAATTCTAATTGTTGTGCAGTTAAGTTGGATAATTGTAGTTGTGATAAATTCGAAACTGAAGAACTGCTTGAAGAGCGTTGAGGTAATTGTGTAGATGGTAGATTTTGAGGTGCTTGGATTTGAGGTTGAGACGGTCTGGATACAGTTTTTGTGGTCTGAGTTGGACTGAATATTGATTGCATTAATGACTCAGTCGCTATAGAAATTAGAGCAGTGATAAGCGGTGAACCCATTAGGAGTAATGCCTTTCCTAAAATACCTTTTAATCCACCACCGAACATTGAGTAATTAGCAATACCATTTACCACTTTGGGTAACAACTCCGTATAAGTCAAGAAACTCGTTACTGACGGCATGGCACCGGCAATCCTTGAAACCTCACCGGCGATTATGTTAGGTATCATTGTTAAAAGGTTGGGTTGGTTCCCAGGGTCGGTAAAAAGTGAATTAAGGTATTGTGATGTATTTTGGAAAAATGTAGGCATATCAAGAAAGAAATTGAATATAGTAGTAAATATATAGTATATATCAGAAACAACAGTATTTAGAAAATTATAAGCACCGACCATTAGGTTTTTTATATCATTAAAGACGGGTTGTATAAAAGATATAATACCGCTTATCGTGGAGACAACGGAATTATATATATCTGAAGTAAATGATTTTAGGTCATTCCACACGGTCGTTAATGCGTTAATTATTGCAGAACTAATTGTCTCTAAACCCCTCTCTATAGGCACCATCATCGAGGAAATGCCGTTAGCGATACGTTGCATACCATCCCAAATAAAAATACCAAAAGTGTTAGCAAACCCGAGTATTGCACCTGCTATCGATTGAAAGAAATTTTGGATGTCGGAAGGTAACTGTTGGAAAAATTGTATAAATGAGTTGAAAGAATCATTAATACCATTTGAAACAGAACTGATATCAGATATTATACCACTAGCTATCGATGAAAGTCCCGAAATAATTGCTTGACCTACTGAAAACAAAAATGACATATTTGTTCCTCTGTTAGATTAGTTGTTAATGTCAGGATATATTTTTTGTTATGTTGGACATTAATGATAAAAAAAATGTTAGACTCATCAAGATTGTGATAACGTAATAGTTAATGTAAATTTAGTACCGGAAGATGATGGAGTACCTTGAAAGTTTATGATGCCGAGAGTATAAAATACAGTTATACCTGGATAAATCTGAGGGTATAAAGCATTATAATAACTACTAATGCCGGGAAAAGAAATTATGATTGTAGCTATTATTTGAGCAGGATTAGATGTATTTATATTGATAGTAGGGAAATTAGATGGATTTCCGTATGAATATGTATCCACCTGTCCCTGACAAACGTTTATAGCGTCTATTTGAAAGTTGAAACCGGGAAGTAGGTCGTTTAAACTAGAGATATTTTGTGAAACAATAAATATTGCTATAGGATTTGATGCTAATGCTGACTGACAACTATATTGGCACAACTGACAAGGAGTCGAACCTCCTGAATTACATGAATTAGAACATTGACTTGTACAACTATTGTATTGTTGGACATATTCCTGGACATTAGGGAGTGATTTTAAATAATTTAGTGTGATACCTAGAAGATATATGAAAATAAAGTTGAATAACGAAAATGGTATAACATATAAAGGAATATTGTTAGCAACATTATTACAATTTACATTAGAACAATTTGAATTACATGCGTTCAACAAACCCACGGAAGGAAATATAACTGAAAATGGTGTAGATATACTGAAACTAATTGATAACACTAAAATATATCCGGAAGGTTTTGATGTAGCAGATGTAAATATAAAGTCAGCGACCTCCAAACTATTCTGTCCGTTAACTTGAGTGTAAAACTGGACTTCATTAAACTGATATGAGTTCGTATTACTGAATGTTGCTAAGAATGTTATTGTAGTAACGTGATTATCGTTAATAAATTGGTCACTATAACCGTTGATTTTAACGTTAGTAGTTTGGTCTACAGTACTACCGGATGAAAGGACTTGTACATAGTAACCATTAGGTTGTGGATAAGAATTAGTGTTAAAGATAAGCATGTTTTTAAGTATAGTAGATAGGAAACTAGTTGTATATGCAGGTTGAGCTAAGGAAGGTGTTGAAGACATCCTACTCACCTTAATTTGTTAAAACCAATACAACTGACCTCATTAGGACTGTGATAATGTAATAGTGAAAGCGAAAGTTGGTTGTGATACGGGTGAATTTATGTTTAAAGAAAAGATTCCGGCAGTATAATATGGATTACCAATACTGGGGATTATCACAACTACGGCATAACCAGGAGCAATTGTCTCAGATATACTAAATGTTATTTTAAGTTCTACTTGGTTCTGAGAAACCACGTTTACACTAGAGTTACTGACAGAGGCTTGATATAAAACACCGTTTCCATTACAAATAGGATAAGGTCTTACATATATCTTGTTACCAGGAAGATAAGTACTTAAGCTGGAGGGATTACCTGCAACTATTCCAATAGCAATAGGATTTGATGATGCAATTGAAATAGCATTGTTTAAGCATTGAATACAATTCGATGATTGTGATGATGTGGAGACACTAGCACATGTATTTTCACAATTCTGTATAGTATTTGCCCATTCTTGTGCCTGTTGTTGAATATTAGAAAGTGATTCAAGATAATTCAGAGTAATACCGAGGAGATATATGAAAATGAAATTTAAAAATGAAAAAGGTAAGAAGTATAAATCCATCTTAGATATAAAATATCCACATTGTTCTTGTGAACATGAAGAACCGCATAACTGTAGTGCATCCTGGACGGCATCTATATATTGAAGTGATGTAGATATACTGAAACTGATTGATAACACTAGGACATAGCCTGAAGGTTTAGATACAGCAGACGTAAATATGAAATCTGCAACTTCCAGATTATTTTGTCCATTTATTTGAGTATAAAATTGAACCTCGTTAAATTGATATGAGTTAGTGTTGCTAAATGTCGCTAAAAACGTCACAGTAGTAACTTCATTATTATTTGTGTATTGGTCACCATAACCACTAATTTTTACATTAGTTGTTTGGTCTACAGTGCTACCAGATGAAAGGACGTTAATTTGGTACCCTGTAGGTTGTGGATAAGAACTGGAGCTGGAATTGTATACTAACTGGAGTATAGTTTTCATAAAGTTGGTAGTATATGCAGGTTGAGCTAATGAAAGTGTAGAAGACATTTCACTCACCTTGATTTGTAAAAAGGTTATTTAAAGTTAACTTTCCGTAAGGTACCTTAATTACCAAAGCCGATTGACCGGTACCTGGAGAAGGAACAGCTGTAATGGCAAATTGGAGTTGATTTGAATTACCGAGATTCACTGAAGTTAATGGGACTACATATTGTCCTAAAGGACAAGGATTGTTGAAATTGTAAGATATATAGATATGGTTTTCCCCTATAAATTCATTAAGAAATCCAGACACTGTTGATGTATTAGAATCACAATCACATATATCATAACATACTACTGAATTGATACCTTGTAATTGAATAGTAGTAGATGAAGAAAACCCCGAAATAATATAATTTGTAAGTGGTGTTTTGATGTCCTTAATGACCTTTAAAATATTCGGAACGGCAAAGAAAACAAAGAAAGCATTGAATACACTGAAACCATCAACCATGTTAGTAGTTAAAGGACTTATATTACATATGGAAGAGCATTGATTAGATTGTAATTGTTGGAGATAGGCTAACATTTTAGCGAAAGGTTGGCAACTTTCCATTTCAACCCACCAGTCAATTTGGACTACATCTTGAGGGTTCTTTTGTAAAGGTGTGTTTAATTCAGCATCAGATATATGTGATAATAGAGCATATGTAGAGGCAGTCCAAAGTTGCAATGAATCAAAGGAATATTTAGTCCTTGACGCATCGGTAAAGCTATAAATCACACGCGTATGTTCACATCCTGAAATAGTTTCATCTGTAAAAGATAAATGGCTCATAACTGCAGTGGTTACAGGTGTATTTTGGTATTGTAATTTTACAGTAGCCGTTGATGGAGTAGTGAAATACCAACTATAAGAATTAGATGAAGAAGATGATGTACCGAGAATAGCCTTGATGAGAGAGAGGATAAAAGAAGATGTAATATTATTATGCCTTGATGCTACGAGTTTCCCGTTTTTATAAATGTTAAGACCTCCTTGTATTTGAGGACTAAGGACTTGCATTTCACTCACTCTAAAATATTGGTGAAATGATAAATAAAAAATATGTATATCATAAAACAAAGTTTTCAGGAATATTAGAAAAAAATATCAGAAGTCTATCTCTTTAGAAGGACTGATAGTAGGTACATGTTGAGAGTTATTATTTTGTAAATATACTTTTATATAAACATCATCACCATTTTTAATAAGCTCATATTTAGTCCTTAGTAATGATAGGATATCCTTTTTAAGTATCCCTTTAACAATAAGGGATTCTAAAAAAGGATTTTTAGGTCTTGCTTTGGCATAAACAACAAGTTTCTTATCTTCTGTAATATCAACCTTCAAAATCTCTTCTATATCCTCCGCATTTTTCATAAAATATGACACTATCTTATATGCTGAAAGGATTACAGCATTACTACTTATATCAAAAGAAACAACCGTATTTTTTATAAAATCATCTATTTGTTCCTTGGTTAATTGATTATTTAATTCAGGTTGTTTGGACACACCATGTCACCTTACGGGAATAAATTATTATTCAAAAGTATTGCAATTGTCCCTATGAATTGTAAAGTCCTCCAGGGGTTTTGTTGAAATTCAGTATAGAATTTATACATATACTTATAACCAAGTTTGAGAAATACAACCACATAATGTATAGCTATCTTGAAATATTTCTCTATAATAAGAGCTACTCTAGTAGCGACCTTTATTATGTTATCGAGAACAGATTTGAATGAAGTAACTACAGAAGAACCGAATCTCGCTAAAGCCCTTTCTAAATCACCTATAATAAGTCCTATTGCATCTCCAATTCCTCCTGCACCTGCACCTGCTACACCTGCAACAGCTCCAAGAGCTACCGACATTTTCCCACTACATACTAAATTGTTTTTAAAAAGATAAATCTTATTATGAAACCCCGATAGAAAGGAGAATTTTATAAAAAAAAAGGGTTAAGTTATAGATGATTTATAAAGGTTTTTTAACCCATTCTTTCGTATTCCCTAATAATCAGAAACCCAATTGCAACATCAGCAACAAAACCTATCGCGAGTCCGATGAATTGAAGAGTACCAACGTCCGATTGACCCTCGGCAATACCTTGCGCCTGAGATATCTGAGATTCTTGATAATATACCGAATTATGTGTGGCATTATAAACAGTATATAACAGACCTCCATAAGAATATCCTTGGTTGATATCATTTGCAGACATATGAATACCGACTAATGTTCCTATAAAATAAGTCATCAATGGAACTACTACTAACACCATAACACCGAATATTATTAGAAAAATCCTCATAAGTCTTGTCGAAAACCATGAACTATTTGTCATATTTCTAGATCGGGGCATATTTGGTGGATAAGATTGTGGTACATTTGGAGGGTAGGGTTGAGGAGCATTTGGCGGATAGTATTGGGGCGGATTTTGTGGGTCGGGTTGAGCCATGGTAGCAGGGTTAGGTTGTGGTATATTTGTAGGGTTAGGTCGAGGAGTAACCGGTGGATAGTATGGGTTATTAGTTTGAGACATATCTATCTTGTAAAGAGTGTGAAACAGGGTATAAATTTTTTACTTAAAAACCTATCGCTTAAGAGAAAGGTAATTCATCCATAAACCATACAGCAACCCAAACAGTAACAAAATATCCCATTTTATATCAGTAAAATTAGTGATAACGGTCATAGATACTCCGAAATATAGGATAAAACCAATAAACATGCTTATCACAGTAGGAATAATGTTATGATTAAGTTTTATTGTTATAAATTCTTCATATAAAATCCAGATAACCATTAAAATATTGAAGATGTTTATATAACGATAATGAGGTGCAATAGTATCAACGAATCCCCACAACCCCATTAATCCAACAATGAACCTGTTCTCATGTGTAAAGTCCATACCTATCACCATTTTAATGAAGTATATCTTAAATCTTCATAATCAATACGGTTTAGAGCATCATAATTGTCCATTATCATGTAACCATCCTTTTTAAGTAACAAAAACTTGGAATTCCTGTCTAATTCAGCAAGAGTAATATAAGCATCACTATTTGTAGTGAATATAATTCCTTTCAAATTCCTGGAGAAGAGCCAATTAAGGAATTTCTCAAAACGTAAAGGATGAAGGTGTAGAGATTCAATATTATCAATCAAAAGGACATCAGGTTTATGGTAATACACAAACCACATTAACTTCACAGCTCTACTTATTCCACTACCTAAATTATCAAGATAAGTGGTAGTGTCATCTTTTGTATAAAGGAAATCATTACTTGAACGAATAACAACACCATCAATAAAATCACTTATTAAATTACTGAATTCGATATCCTTATCTTTAGGCTTTATAGGAACATCATAATAGTACTCATGAACAGCAGTGATAAATGTATAAGGATAAAAAATCATGACCTTATATCTAACATGACCGTTGCAAATATAAGTGTAATTTTCGGGAAAATGAATTTGACCAAGAAAATACCTTTCACCTCCGACTTCATCACATTGAACTTTGTCCCCATCAATGACGACGGAAAAGTTCTTATATCTAATATATCCTCTAGCCTTAACCATAGCTTCAAGGTTTACCTTATCAACTAAAGCTATTTTCTCAAGAAAAGCCGTTTTTCCAACCCCGTTATCGCCTAGAATAACGAGTGAATTAAAATCCTTAATAGTTATAGAAATATCTGAAACAACTGAAAGTTCATTTATCATTAAAAAAGTAATGGATATAGAATTTAAAAAACTAACTGAAATTCAGTTTTCGGGGATTATACGGGTACTATACTCATTACATTTCAAAACTAATTTGGTATGATAATTTTCTACATTAAGATAACCTTCGACATATACATCCCCAATACGACCCCATATTTTATGGTCATCATAACTCTCGGCAAGAGCAAAATCCACATCATAAATACTCAAACTACCATCATTATTTATCTTATATCGTATACCGGCTTTATCAAGACTGAATAAAATAATGACTAAGTCAAGACAACCCAGTTTCTTTTTAGTAAGAATGTCCTCGGTAAGCATAACACGACCACATTACCTTTTACAAACTTTTTCAATAATAAAGTATTCGGATTTTACTCCCCTAAACTTTAAAACGGAAGGGTCATTAGAATTTAAATCCTTAGCCTTAGAGGACTTCGTACATGAAATAATTTGTGTTAAAATATCGGCATATTAGCGGTACCCATGATAATAAAAAAATAAAAAAGAAAGGTTAAAAATGTTTATCGAATAGTCAAAGGTAAAAATATCCTCACAACTTATGGAAGAAGTTCTTAATATCATTTACCGCAGTAGTAATAACGTTAAGATAGTGTAGAGGAATTTCCAATATAAATCTGTGAGTCATTATAGTACCTAAATTATCAATTTTAAACTGATAAGAGAAAACGGCATAAGGGTCTGGAGGTGCCTGGACTCGAAGACCACTTGCATTTTCATATGAGACTACCTCGTTGTAATCATAATATATTATGTACATGTTTAAATTCTCGGGGACGATTTCGAGGATTTCAGCTTCAAGTGATTGAAGACCGATGAAACCGTATTCGGGAGCAATAACCATACCTTTAGGAGGCAACATAAAGACCGCACCTACTGTGGTCTGACCGGAAGAAGTCTTAAGAATTCCGAGAGCATGGATATTGACTTCATCAAGATTACTAATATAATAAGACATATGACTACCGAAATAAACGTCGGCATATGCGTTACCAAGGATATATTTAGGAGCAACATATGTTTGACCATGGTTTTTCATTACAGCACCTCTTAAAAGGGAAACATACTTCTTTTCATAAGTCTTATTAACAAGTATCCATTGGACTTCACCGGAATAATTATCGTATATATAATAAACAGCAAATTTATCATTCTCCCATAATAAAGTAGCATTAGAAGGGACTTGAGAAAGGGACTTTATATCTTCTACTTTTACGTACAACTTATCCATAAAACCACCATATTTAATAAAAAAATAGGAATTTAAAAAGGTTGTGGAAATAGTAAACCAAATAAGACTAAAAGTAAAAAAGAAATAATGATTTAGAGATGGAAGAGAATAAAATTTTGGAACAAATCGTAATAATAGTAGACCAAAACGTAGATAACCACATATGCATGAAATTTATGGATAAAAAACAATTCAAAGAATGGCTTTCAGCTTGTGGTTGTAAGAGTTATTTTATAAATGTAAGTGATAAAATTTGGGAGTACTTCGGAAACAAAAATTCAATAAGATTTGATTTAAAAACAAAAGATATAAATGGAGTAATAGGAAACCCATCATATGAACAGATAAACGAACTTATAGCGAAAGCAACATATTTACTCCTTATAGATGATTACGAAGTAAAATATTGTATGTATTATCCGAAAGATGATATAGAAGATGATGACAATGATTACGAAGCAGAATATTACATGTATTATCCGGAAGATGATATAGAAGATAATGACCCATAAAAAAGACCGTTATGAGAAACCATACTATCTTTAATTACACCGACAGAACGCAGAAATAAAATAATGTCTTGAATATCTCCCATAAAACACCAAGAAAAAAATTAGAAAAAAAGACTCTTAAGCTTTTTCAATAATGGTCTCAGTTATAACGAATTTTTCCTCAATTTCCCTAGCAGAAGATAAAATAGGCTTAAGAGATTTGTTCTCTTTCAGTATCTCTTTCTTCACATCCTTAACTTTACGACTCTCGATATAGGAAAGTATATCTACTAACAAATCGGCATACATTTGTCGTTCAACAGAACAATTGAATTCTCTTTGGATGAGGATTTTACCATTACCATCAATAACATTTACAACATGTACTATCATATCTCACTCACCTGTAACAACAACTTTATCAGAGATAATTAGGACACGTTTACCGTCTCTGAAATCAAGTTTTATTTGGTATCCCAACTTAGAAAAATCTTCTGCTAAAGTATCTAGATATCCTTCAGACACATATCTTGATGGAAAAACTACTACCTTAAAGAGATTTCCATCATTAGAGACAACCGAAACTCCATGCATGTAAAAAAATAAGGATACAAGATTTAAAAATTTAACTCTCTATATAGAGGCACATTAAAATTGAGGTAAAAACGAAAAAGTGAATAAAAAGTACGAAACTCGAAGTATGATTTATGATAAATAAAATGAAGAAACTCGAACTATAAGGTTCGAAATTCGAACTTTTAATTAAATAATTAAAACAGACCAAAAAAGAAAAACGAGTGTCAGTACGAACTCCGCAGTACGAAATAACCCCCCGGTATTACGGGGTATGAAGTATATCTATAATAAAAAAGGAAACACGAGCGTCAGTGTGAATTTTGACCCCCCGTAATTCGAACCCATGAAGTATATCTATATAATAAAAAGAAGGGAAGAACGAGCGATAAGTACGTACTATGAAATACGAATAAGATATAAGACATGTCTTATACGAAATACGTATACGTATAAGACACGTCTTATACGTATTCCTACACGAATACGTATACTATGTCTTATACGTATTCCTACACGAATACGTATATTATGTCTTATAC
>Ga0208313_100293_pt1 | contig 14170 bp, 18 predicted proteins | sample OSP_15_2_FD_187142 | JGI IMG/M metagenome (GOLD analysis project Ga0208313, IMG submission 187142) | Extremophilic microbial mat communities from Yellowstone National Park, USA - OSPB_Slides-mat_host_7_15 (SPAdes) (version 2) | ecosystem: Environmental > Aquatic > Thermal springs > Hot (42-90C) >... | reverse complement strand
AGCCTGTGTACTCCCATCACGATCACCAGTGACGCGAGTACCCCAACCATAAATGCGAAAACATAATAAAGCAGTATATCATTTCTCGACGGAACAATGACGACGTTATAAAAGTCAGGTTGTAACGTTGTAGAGTTCACATACGCACTTCCGTTCACCTCCAGAACGCCCCCTCCCTCTACGTTTAACGTTGTGTAGGGTCCAGAGGGGTGGTAGTAATACTTTCCCAAGGGAGTGAAGTTATACACGCCCGGTCCAAAGTACATAGTGAACGTGTAATACGTGTCCGTGAGGAGGGTGGTCAATGCAGAGGAAATGGCCAGTGTGGAGAAGAAAAATATTAGGGCGTAAAACACTACCTCCTTCATCTTTTTTCACCAGAGATCCCGTCCGTGAGGGTGGGGTAGTTCACGGCCCCACCACGAAGGTGAAGGAGGAGGACTCTATATTTTCATCCAGGATCAGAATGTCTCTTTCCTCGTCCTTAGTGTACACCCTTATCACGTTATCATTGAAGACGACGTTCTTGATCGATTTTGAGGGAGGAAAGGGTAACGCGTAGAAGAACGGCATGGTCCCAGCGTTGACCAGGAGTAACGCGTAAAGGTAGTCCTCGTAGGGCGTCCTCTCCTTCCTGTTCAGTATCATAAGTAAGTCGTTGTTGTTGTTGAGGTAGTCAGGGACCTTCACCTTCATTCTCATCACTTGTGCATCTTTTTTCTTTTCTATGTTGAGGAGATAGACAAAGGGCCTCACCGTCTCTTCGACGACATATGTGTACCTGAAGTATTCATCCTCAAGTGTGACAGTGTCGTTATTGACCTGCGAGTGTAACGGAGTTGCGAATGTCGGCCTGAAGCGGAAAGAGGGGGAATCGTAGAGCTCTCTCACTGCTGCTAAAGCGAGAAATGTATCGAACGCTCTATACTCTGTCTTCTTCACGAGCTTAATGTAATCGGAGACAGTGTTGACCTTAACGTTGTACATGGCCTCCAGGTATGAAAGGATTGCTCCCATAACCCTCGTGAAGAGGAAGATAAGATAAACTTTATTTTTTAACCCTCTCGTCAATTCCCTTCATATGGGGATAACTGAAGCGTATAAAGCACTCAAGGACATAAAGTATAGACTTTCTGACAACGGTAAGACGCTTGAGGTCATGGAGGCGAAGGAGAACCACGTTATGGTGTGCAAGGGAGGGACGTGCTTCGAGTTCTTCAAGCCAGAAAAGCAGGACAAGATATACGTCGTCCCCGTTGTGAAGTGGCAGGGGAGCGGTAGCAAGTTTAGAAGCGTCGAAAAGAAATACATAGCGTTAGCGGATCTCAATCATTACATGAATGCAACGTCTTTCAGGGATTTCACCGAAAAGGTTAGGAAAATAAAAGACGTAGAGGAGGACGAAAGGAGACTTTTTAGGTTGTTCGATTATATAATGAACTTATTCATCTAGAAGCCGCTAACGGCTCCCCGCCCCGAAGGGCGAGGGTTCTACGCCCACTGAGGTGTGAGACGACTTACAGAAAAGGGGGTTAAGGGGCTGCAGCCCCTCTATAGAAGTGCGGGTCTAAGAATGGGGCAGGTTGCGTTTCGGCTTGACCTGTTCTCTCTCTTCTTCCTGCTCCTCTTCCTCTTCTCTCTCTTCTTCCCCCTCCTCTTGTCCTTCCTCGTCGATAATCGCTATCTCGTCGAAGTAGGTCTTGTTCTGCCTCTTAGTCACCTTTATCCTGAGTTTCGTACCTTCTCCAATTTCTTGGTTTTCCCAGGCCTCATACAACACCTCGAAGGCCTTCGGCGGCAGTTTCATTATCACCTTACCCTTCAACTCTGAGGCGTCATACTTTCGGGGTTTAACGACTTCGTCGCCGTCTTCAGTCTTCGTCACGATTTTCTCCGTCACACTCTCGAACTTCCCCGAGATGGCCCTCACCATGATACTGTAGTCCTCTATCTTCTTGGTACCTCCCTCCTTTAGGGCGATCTCTCTTTCAGCCTCCCTGGGTTGGCCTAACAGTTCCACTATGACCTCATCGAAGGGTTTCACTATGGGTACGTTCTCCCTCTTCATTAACACTTTCATGAACCCCTCACCTTCTGTAACCTCTCCTTCCTTTCCTTAATAATATAGCCCCTCGAGAGGGCTTCTATTATCAACTCTCTCGTCCCCTGACTTACGTCTATTCCTTCCTCCTGACAGAGGTTGAAAAACGATTCTTTCATCTTTCGGTCTAATTTAACAGTTAGGTGTTCCGTCATCAATATAGAGTTTGTAGTTTATGGTATTTAAACCATCTTCCGTACTTCCTCCCGTCCTGCGAGCCTTTCAACCTTCGTAAACTACCCCGTCCTCACGGACGGGGTCTCTGGTGTCGAGAGATAAAGAGGAGTCCTTCCAGCGTCAGCCAGACGTGGGTGTCATCAAAATTAACGTAGCCTTTCTCCCTCAGTTCAGGTAGTAACTTCACTTCTTCACGACTCAACTTTTTCAGGGCTGTCCTAGCCTCTTTTTTTGTGCTTAATTTCTTCAGGAAGTCGTAAATTCGTTGTCCCTTTTCCGTTAGGAATATAGAATTTTTCTCAGAGGGGGTTGAGTCGTTAGAATTTTTCACAGGGGGGGGTGTAGATAAATTGCGACTCATGGTTTTTATTTCTGAGTCGAAACTGAGTCGAAACCGAGTCGAATTGGTTAGTTTCGACTCAGAATTATTATTACTGGATTGTAACGACGAATCACGCGATAACTCAACGTCCGGTTTTGAATTTTCTTTTTCAGTTCCCTTATCTTGTATTTTTATTTCTGAGTCGAAATGTGAGTCGAAACTGGGGGACTGCGGGGGGGAATTTGACGAATTCGTATTTTCGCTATAAGACTGAGATAAATACGAATTCGGTGTTTTACTGGGCTGTTTGTTTTTCGACTCGACTTTTGATGGTGGTTTTTGGAAATCCAATTTATCCCATCCATCTCTGGAAATAACGAATATTGGTCTCGATCTGTGCTCCTTAATGTTGTCAGGGAAGAATTTCTTCAGAATCGCTATGAATTGACGACCACCCAGGTCTTGGGCCAATTCAGGATCTATCTTCTCCCATTCACGTTCGCTCACTGCTGCCTTTTCCCCCTCGCCATACTTATACTCTATATCTTTTTGATGAATCTGCATCGCATACTCAGATACTTTCCTCCTCAGATCGCTGATGATGATGTAGAGCGCGTTCTCGCCATCTTCATAAAAATGCCAGGGCTTTGGAATGATTGTTGACTTGCCTTCCATAAACTCTCCTAGCGAGTCTTTGACGTACTCAACGACTAAACTCGAAACTCTCTTCTGTGGATCACCCTCGATTAGCAGGGCTTCCGCGAAGTTTTTACTGTCGTCTAATACGACTTTAAGTTGCTCTTCCACTCTGAGTGTCCCATCTTCTTGATCTATCAGGCGGGCGATCGTGATGAGGGGCCTGAATACTTGGTCATACCTTCCTAAGTAACCACTATCCATATTATAGTATAAGGAATAAGCATTGGGAGAATAGATCAAAAAAGTACTGTAAAGTTTGTTGACTAGTTCTTGCTGTTTTTCATCGCTGTAATCAGAGATCCTGTTAGGGTTTCTTATTAGTCTAACAAATAAACACCTGGAGGCAATATCGTATTGTGACGTCACCAAACTCTGGTCTATTATGGCCTTTGCGCCGAATGGCTCGAAAAATTCTACTTCCTCGTTCTTTCTTACTCTTGGCACCATCTGGCCCTTCATGTAACCTGCGACTAAAATGTTGTAAACTGCATTGAATACATCTTTATTGATGTTGTCCTTTAACTCATCAATCAGTGCTACGGGATCGTGGCTCACCTGCATTCTGTAAATTGCCGCAGCCGTAGGACTGAAGATAAATTTCGGTCTAGGTACTATTTTCTTCAGCGTGTTGAGTAGTTGCGACCCACCTGCGTTGTATCCTAGTTTCATCGGTGCGAGATAGGGGAAGAACTTGAAGATGGGGACGAAGTATGTCGCAACCCCCCACACTGCGGTCGCCACTTGGTCTTCTGGCCTAAGCGTGTCAACTCTCTGCCTGACAAACTCCAAGACTTCTTTGTAAACATCTGAAATCTTCACGTCGGACTTAATTTCAGTGGGCAGGTTGAAAGATGGGTATTCTTCGACCTCTATCGAGAGGTCTTTGATGTATAAGTATTCCTCATTTAGTTTTTTACGATCATCATCTCTCATGACTTTTATGTCACCGTTCTCGTTGACATAGGTCTTGTCAATCTTTACACGCGGCTCTTCGTCTTCTATTATTTCTCCCCACACCCGTTTCAAAACCTTTACAAGCACTGCCTTGTAAGTGCTAACGTAGGCCTTCCCATGCTGGAAATCGTGGTAAATCTTCAGTGTATCAAACGACTGGACCGGTTTTTCTCCTCGCTCTTCACTTTTCCCATGATCTAAAAGCCTCTTGTTGATGGGTGCACCTAGCTCTTCACATAACTTCTCTAGCTCAGGAAAACCTGTAACTCTGCCACCGTTCTCGAAATCGTTATAGGTATATTTCACATCTTTGACGTGCTCTGGAGGTAACCCCACTGCGTTATACAGTGCCTCAACTATTGCTTCAGCGTCCTCGAGTTTGACGTTGTGCCTGGCTAAGTACCCAGAGAGGTGGCCTACAAAATTAAATCGTCTGTCCTCGGCCTTTTTGAAACATGGAAGGACCGCATCGAAAATTTTTTCGTATTCTTTGGGTAGTAATACAACCATTTCACCGTTGCCGTAAATTACTTTCGCTTCCCTTCCATTCCTGTGGTTTATTGAGCCGGGTAACCTCAACACACGGCTGATGTCCTTAACTTGAGGGTCCACAGAAAGGCCTAATTTCTTCAGGGTGGAGAGGAGGTCTTCTTCTCTCTTCTTCCATTCCGCGGCGTCAAGTGGGTGTATACTCTTCCACAGTAACTGGTAACCGTTTCCGCTGTCGATCATGAATGAAGGACGAAGCTCCTGCAGTCTCTTAAGCACTCCCTCTAACGGCGGCCTGTGGACGTAAACTGTCTTCCCGTTCTCTTCATAACACACTTCGAGTTCAAACGTGTTGGGATCGTCTTTGCGGATCCCGGGTGTGCAGTCCCTTCTCTCTTTGAAGTCCAGGTCAGCGAAGAATGTGTTAGCTTTTGTAACGTCCGAGTCTGAGCCTTTTCCCCCTTTTGGGTCCACCCCCCTGGGGTTCACTCCGTAATATATATCAGCAGTTTCTTTATACTGTTCAAGGATTTCTTCAGCCCCTTCCGGTGTCGTCGTAAACCATTTCCATTCGCCGTTAACGAGGTGAACGCCGATGATGTAATAGCCATCAAGATCCCAAACTCTTTTGAGGAATTCAGCGGTCTGTGTCATTACCCCTCTCCCGAGCAGGTTCCGGCTCGGCCGTCAAGTCGTGACGGACATTCAGCGTAATATCCTATGTATCCGCAAACTGTGGAGTCGGTAAAACACCTCTTCTGAAATGGGCAACAAGGTTTAATACTTCGTTTGTGTTTACGATTATTTAGGGTGTGCACAGCCCTCCCCTCCTTTTTTTATATTAACCTATCTCCCCCATTTCGTTCGATGTATTCTCTGATTGCAATCCTAACAACGTCGGACATCGTGATATCATATTTTTTGGCAATTTTTTCTATAATTTCTCTGTCTTTCTCTGATAACTTGACGCCCACCGTCTTCGTTTTACGAATTCTAACCACCTTCAACATTATTAAGCAATGCCAGATTAAAAACATGCCTCCGGGCTTTCCCTCCTTAGTCCCCTGTTAAGATAAAACGGTATATAGTAAAGCTTAAATATCATAAACTAGATACTTCATATGATGAAAGAACCACAAAGTCAAGCAAGAGATTTGAGTTTTAACTTTTTTATTCATACCGTAACAGTTGAGGATGAACTAACAGATGACGTATTAACGTATGATAAAATATATATAAAGGTTCAACACGATGGAAAGGAGTTAAATTACACCGTAATGGATTCTGATGTTCAATTCAAGACGATACTGAATGAGGTGAAAAAACTATACGAACTTTCCAGGTCGAGTAACGAGAACATCGTGAAGGGAGTTAGAGAGGAAATTGTGAAGCTGGTAGCCCTAATTCTGTGGAACTTCTACAGGTGACCCCAATGATAGTCTTCGACGCTGTAAGAGGGGAATACGTCGACACTGAAACTGGCGAGGTCATAGAGGAGAGAGTTATCGATCTGAGGCCAGACGGGAATCCGCTGAGGCAGGAAGGTAGCCCAACAACCTCTAAAGTCCACGACTGGGGACTATACACGACCATAGGGACTGCAAAGGATGTGTTCACAACGCAAAAAATGCGGAGAATACAACGCAGACTCAGGACGTCAGAGAAAGACAGAAAGCTAATAACACTGCTGTCGATATTAAACAACGAAAGTGCAAAATTGGGATTGCCTGACTACGTTAAAGAGACGGCGTCGTTAATAGTGAGGAAGGTGGTTGAGAACGTCAAGGTTGGAAAGATAAACCACCACGTCCTTGTCATAGCGTCACTCTACTATTCATGCAGGGTGAACAACGTTCCTAGACATCTGCAGGAGTTCAAATTCACATACGGTATCACGGCACGGGAACTGTGGAAGGCTTTGAAATTGATCCAGACGACTGTCCCGTTGAAACCAAAGGTGGGTCCTACTGATTACATATCAAAAATCGTTGAACAGTTAGGCCTACCTCAAGCAGTCGCAACGAAGGCCGCGGAAATCGTAAATAAGGTAAAGGGTCGCGTCAGTGGGAAAAGTTATGTAGTGTTAGCCGCTGCTGCAGTCTACATAGCAAGTGTTGTACTGGACGTGAAGAGAACGCAGAAGCAGATTGCGAAAATACTGAAAATCACTGATGCCGGTCTAAGGGGGAGGTATAAGGAGATAATGAGAGCCCTGGGGCCCTTGAGGTACGTCTGCAGCAACTGCGGATATGAGTTATACAGATACAGGGAACAAAGGAACTTCTATGGTCTAATGATCCCGTCAGAGGTTAAGTCCATGTTCGGAGGAGTGTGCCCCAGGTGTGGAGAGAGACTGAGAGTGAAAGAGGAGGGGATCTGAGCGTGCAATTGCAGTCATTCGGCATAACGCCGGTATACTCACCTCTGCTCTCACAAAAGGTGAAAACATGAATCCAATCTGGCTTTTGATTGTTAGTGGTTTTCTTTATGAGTTGTTGTTTTTATACTATTTGGAACGATTAAGAAAAGAATTGGAGGATTAACGCTTACGTGTAACCCTGTCCAGATCCCCCACTTTTTTCTTGCAGTAGTAACTCCTCACACTGGCAAAGCTATAGCTCTATAGAAGTGCGGGTAGGGGCTTAATCTTTTTCTTATCTTAACCCCTTTTTCTTCGCATGAACAAAATTGAGGTTAAGTCGAGAGAGGAGTTCTTAGGGCTCATAAAGAAAGCGTCAATAATTATACTCTACGCAGATACGTCACTCCCTATCTTCAACCGATTCGTTTGTAGCATGGGAGAACTAAATATGAGTGTCATAAGCTATGACAAGTATGAAGTCATCGAGATTAAGCCACATGTTGCACTGCTCTTCGGGTTGTTTTGGACTAAAGAGCCTAAAATAAAATACTACTTCATACAGAAAGTTGATGAGAACGATAAATTTGGTGCAGTAATACCAGCCAAGAGCAATGAGATCATCGAGAAGTGGCTGGAGGACACGGTCAAATGATCAGGGAGTATAGAGCGTTACTCCGGGGCCAATACGAAAAGACGAAACTATACCACTACTTAACGAAGTTCGAGGAGCATAAGAACGCTGTAATCCTCTACGGCGACATTCACTCGCTCAAGTCTGTAGCGTTATTGAAGAATGTCGCAGTGGAACGTATTGTCTCTCCGCCCATCATCCTCTCGAATCCATTCGACGTTAACTATCATAAAGACGACCTCGTCCTATACACGAAGATAAACGAGGCACTTCTACCGGAGATCAAACAGCGAGTATTCTCGATCCTGGGTAGGATGAAGTGCATCAAGATGATGAGGGGAAAACACGGCACCCTGTACCTACTTTCATATAACGGGGTGGAGGAATGTCGACTGGAATAGAGCTTACACCGTTGAGGACCTACAGGGAGCTCGCTACACAGCTCCTCAACAAAATGGTGCACGAGGTGAATAACTACAGCATAGCCTTCCCCCAGCGTAAAACGTCGTTCCTGGTGGTCGTGAGCTCCACGCGATCTCTGCTCATGCATATGGATAAGACCGATTATATCGTCAAGAAGTTAGGAAGGAGCGTGAACGAGATCGAGAAGGAACTTGAGAGGAAGGAAGGGGAGAGCATTGACGATTACCTGGACAGGACGTCGAAACTGTTGATCGAGTTGCTGAGCGAAATAGCGGTAAGTGAGAGCGTCATCTACCCCAACCTGGGGATGAACGTATGGTGATCCTTGAGGTCGCCGCGGGGACACACCTCATACTATATATCCTCTCAGAGGGGAAATCTACGAAGTTCGATATGGGCTTCGAGTTACTGTCTGCCGTTGTGAGTGCAGCCATAGTTGTGTTATCATGGGCGGATAACGACCTAATATCCCTTGCAATGAGTAACGTTGTTCTCGCCTTCTCGGTCATGAAGGTGGCGAAGAGGTGACATGATGACCCTAACTGAGATCCTCAACTTCACCGCCGCGGCTCTCCTAGTGGTCTACGTCATCGCGGAGGGACGTTATCTAACCACCGTGTACTTCCAGTTGTTATTCCTCGTCCTGAGTATGGCGGTGGCAGTGCTCTCGTATTTATACTTCGATTTGACGTCCCTTGCCATCAGTAGTATGGTCTTTTTGCTCTCAACGATTAGAATAATAAGGGTTGTGAAGGTGATCCAGAGGTGGAAGAGAGGATCAACAGGGTAATCGAAAAGCTGCTAATGGACGATATAAGGGAGGAGTGTATAGATTACATCGACGAACGGGACATCGAGGACATAGTCCTGTTCCTGAGGACTGGGGAGAGGAGGAAGAGCAAACTGGTGGAGTGCATGGGTGGTTACGATGAGATTAGAAGACTATCGGAGCTACTATAATGTCGTACTCCCCATCTACCACAAGATCATAATACCGCAAACCAGGGGGGAGGGGTGGAGGATCATGGAACAACTGGCCAACGATTTTCGATATAACCCCCTTACCTGGTTCGTAGGTAACGCCGTCAAGACGAAGGACTACTACACCCACGACGAAGTCATAATTTACGGGGAGCCGGGGAGCGGTAAGACCAGTTACGTCATCCAGTCAATGCTCCACGTGTTCGAGGACGTGAAGGAGGTCAGGAGGAGGGTGATATTCGACGTGGAGGACCTGAAGCGTTTACTGGAGGACATTAGGGACGGACAGCGTTACGAAGTGGTCCTGTTCGACGACCCCTCTGCTGTCGGCCTTTCCTCCACGTGGAACATGAGGAGTTCGGCGGAGAAGAGGAGAATGCTTGAACTGTTCGACGCCTTCGTCTACGTAAAGGACTTCATATCCCTTGTCATCTTCACTGTTCCGAGGCTCATCGGTGTTGCGAAGTTCTTCCGCGACATTGCAACCTGGAGGGTTCAAGTGAAGAAGGATGGAAAGGTGATCTTCACGAGGAGGGAGGTGGCATCGACGCGTCTAGGAACGTTAAAGGAGGTCGACACACCCGTTATGTTCTACTACATTAAGGACGTGCGGATGCCAAACGAAATATGGAACGAAATGATGGACAAGAGGAAGAGGATCACCGCTGAAAAAATAGCGAGGTTCGATTCCGGTGATGTTTAAGGAAGTCGTGGAGAGGTTCCTGAAGGGCGACTTCGCGTATAAGAGTAGGCAACCGCAGTCAATCACCATTTCAAAGGTGATCGCAGAGAGGGAGGGGAAGCAATGCGTTCCTCCAATCATTGAAATCCTCCCTAAGTCGTTCATAAACGCGTTCGTCATTTCGGAGGACGCGAAAACAGACGCACTGAAGAAGTGGCCCAACAGTGTGATGGCACCCATTGAGAAGCCTTACGCTGTGAAGAACCCCTACGCTCTCTTCCTCGCTAACTGGTACATCTACCTTGAGGAAGAGGTGAACGTGGGTTACATATACGCTGCCATAACCTTTGGGAATGTCCCCGTCCTTCCCTCCTTCTTTCGGGAGGAGTTCGGGGAGTGCTGCGTTTACTACAACGCTGAGTTACTGTATCCGAACTACAGGTTCTCCCTCGTCGACTTCTATAGGACCATAAACAATGTCTTCAAGAACGAGAGGCTCTACTTCTCGAAGATCAACTGCCTCCTCGACCTGGTTTCGAGGTGACACCTGAGACCTCGGGGCGGGAAGGAGGTCAGTTTCGTTATTCATATTCTCCCTTTAGTCTCTAGCTAACGTATTAACTAAGTGAAAAGCTTATATACCATTTTTACAAGTTATATGGTATGGAAAAAGAATTGGTGCATTTGAGGGACCTCGTAGCGTTCAGGGACGACATAATAAAACTCCGGGTCGCCTTCGGTAACCGAATAGGTGCGAAAAAGGAAAAGGGTGACTGGACCTTCATTAGGAAATATTCAACGTGCAAGAACAGCCACATCGTTCTGCTTAAGGACGAGGAGAAACGCGAGAAGTGCCCCATATGCGGTGAGCCAGTGAGGATTGTAGAGGAGACGCCCTCCGACGACCTCATACAGAGGTATATGGAGTTACTGAAGCAACAGGAGATGGTTGAGGGCCTCATAGCTGACGCAGTCACTAAGTTCCCAGAGTTCACCAATTTCCTGGCGTTCATTAGGGGGATAGGGCCTGCTAACGCTTCAAGGCTCATAGTTTACGCTTACCCACCCAGGTTCCAGTATAACATCAACAAGTTCAGGAAGTACACTGGGTTGGCGGTTATGTTTCAATGCCCTAAATGCCAATACTATTATTACGCAGGGGAATCCAGTAACGGGAAGCCTGCAGTTCCCTCCAAGGAGGGTTGGCTGTGCCCAGAGGACAACACTAAACTCGTTGGCACTGCAGCGAGGAACATAAGGTACAGTAGGGTCACTAAGACGTTCCTGTTAGGCATCTTAGCCAGTAACCTCATACTGGCAGGAGGGGTTTACTCCAAGATCATCAAGTCGTTCAAGGAGGAAATAGCGGTGAAACACCCTGACTGGCCTAAACTCAGGGTCCAAAGAACAGCGACTAGGAAGGCCGTGTCCCTGTTACTGTCTCAATACTTCGCTGTCTCCCTTCACTACCGTGAAGGTGTGCCGTTGAGTGAAGCGTATAAGGTCGTCCTAGGTAAGGAGTACGACGTCCTGAGGAAGCATGAGGACTTCGTCATTTCCCCTATAACGGATTACTATGTGGACGTTAAGACGACCAAGTATAAGGCAATGTATGAGAAAGTTTTAAATGAACTGGGGGTGGATAGGAGTGAGGTGGTCAACTGGTTGAAAAGGAAGAGAGTAGTGGAGTGACCGCCCCTAGAAGGGACGAAGCTTCATAAGGATGGTGAGTGCACAAAAGCAACGGCAAATATCAATAATGAAGTAATTGCACATCAATAAATGTTCCGGTGCACATAAGCACTCCGTCAATAATTTCGCGGCTGCACATAGAGCAAATGTCGGCGTCAATAACTATTTTGCTGCACATAAGCAACGTATCGACTCAATAATCGTAAACTTGCACATAAGCGACTGCATATGGAATGCACATAAGCAAGTAAAAATGTCAATAACTTAGAGGCTGCACATAGAGCAACGATTAAGGTCAATAATCTTCTTCTTGCACATAAGCAAGGAAAAGTGTCAATAACCTAGGCGCTGCACATAAGCGACTGCATATGGAATGCACATAAGCAATAAATAATATCAATAAGTGTTAACGTGCACATAAGCAATCTTGCATTCCAATAAGACTGGGAATACGCATAAGCAAGAAAACCTCTCAATAAAAGTGGGAATGCACGTAAGCAAAGGTCAATATTAATAAAGCCTACGTTTCACATAGGCAGCATCTGCACTCAATAACTCCTGTTCCGCATATAAGCAAGGCGTCAATTCAATAAGTCTGGTCATGCACATAAGCAAGGGTTTCTTTCGATAGAACGAAGGATGCACATAGGCAATATCCTCTCTCAATAAGATATGATATACATATAAGTAAACGGTCGATTCAATAAGTGTCAACATGCACATAAGCAAGAAATCGTATCAATAATCGTAGACTTGCACATAAAGTAATTGAGAAAAGAGTTGAATGCACATAAGCAAGAAAAGATGTCAATAAAACTGGAAATGCACGTAAGCAACACCGTTAATCAATAATGACAAGTTTGCACATAAAGCAAAGTTTAGACTCAATAAAGTTAAGTATGCACATAAGCAATCATGAATTTCAATAAACCTCTGAATGCACATAAGCAAGCTTGAGATTCTATAAGAGCGTCTATGCACGTAAGCAACAGCATCAATCAGTGAGCTACCCCGCCCTTACGGACGGGGCTTCCTGGTTCATTGCTCCACCTTGCCCGGCCACGGGTAGAGGGTAAAGCTCCACAGGCACTAAGGGTGGCTCCCACCCCGAGCACTGATGCTAATCCATACCTTATGGGACTGTTGAATGGAGCAGAGGCGTACCTCACTGACCCTCGCTCAGGCGTCTCGGTGACGCTTGCTCCGTCAGTGACTGCCATTAAGAGAGTAGTTGAAAAAGGGGTATTTAAAACCTTGCAAAGGGGGCTATCCATCCCCGCCTCCAGAAGAGGCGAGGTTTTTAACCCCTTGAACCCCGAAAAGTTAATCCGAAAAACTTTAAATTTTTTGTTGTAACTGTCTATCTAAGCGGGGTTCCCGCAAGGGTAGACCCGTGATCTGTGGGGCACGCACCTTCACGTGAAAAAGAGAAGCTGCGGACAGTTGGCGACAATATGGTATAAAAGCTTTCAGCTGCAGCTCTATAGAAGTGCGGGCATATAAGCAACTGTTGATGTTAATAATGTGTTGGCTGCACATAAGCAATGTTCTACATTGATAACGATCACATTGCACATCAGCAGTAAGCATCATCACTAAATCAGCGTATGCACCTAAGCAAATCGTAATATCGATAGTAACAGATTTGCATGTGAGCAACCGGTCTTGTAAATAAATGTGGTCCTGCATACAAGCAAAGTGATGATTCGATAATGGAAGTTTTGCATATGAGCAAAAGCGTAGATTGATAACTATACAAATGCACGTAAGCAATTGAAAAGGTCGATAAATGTCGTCCTGCACATAAGCAAGGGAACTTCTCGATAATTTTACCTTTGCACCCAAGCAAGGAAAACTCTTAATAATCTTCATTATGCACAAAAGCAATAGATCCTTACGAGGGCATATAAGCAAAGGCGAAAGTCGATAGCGGTTGTCCTGCACGCGAGCAAGGATGTTAATCAATACGGGTGTCTGTGCACGTAAGCAACAGCTCCCTTCACAAATTCAATATTTGCACCCTGTCCTCATTTCACGAAAGCTGTTCTACTCGTGCTCGCATTAAGAATTCAAATTCAATAAAAAACTATAGGGTGAGTAGGTTGCTGTCCAGGACCACGTGGTATATCGGCGGTGACTTAGGTATAACGGGCTGATAGGCATTCAGCGGTATGTAAATTGTCCTTCCTGCAGGGTCGTAAAAAACCACTGGAGTAAATGTTGGTCTTTGGACGTGAATCCACCCTACTCCTCTCATCTTTCAACACCTCGTGAAATCACAGTACTATCACCTCTCCTGCCATTCCACTTATCTCCTGTTCCCTATTTCCACCACCACCGAACCCTCCGGGCATCATCGCGGGTATGAGCGGAGGCGGTCCCATGGGTAGAGGCGATTCACTTTCGGTAACCGATGACGCAGAGAACACAGAGGGCGGGGGTGACGGTGTTACACTTTCTTCCGTTAGGCTAGATGATGGATAAACGATTAGTGGAAGCGATAGCGAAGGAGGTGGTGAAGGTGGATAAACTGGTGGATAAACTGTAAGCGAAGGAGATGGCACTGTAGGAGATCCGATAGATCCTAGACTTCCTAACCCACTACCAATGCTTCCTATTGACCCTCCGATAGATCCTAGACTTCCTAACCCACTACC
>Ga0208313_100291_pt1 | contig 14249 bp, 9 predicted proteins | sample OSP_15_2_FD_187142 | JGI IMG/M metagenome (GOLD analysis project Ga0208313, IMG submission 187142) | Extremophilic microbial mat communities from Yellowstone National Park, USA - OSPB_Slides-mat_host_7_15 (SPAdes) (version 2) | ecosystem: Environmental > Aquatic > Thermal springs > Hot (42-90C) >... | reverse complement strand
AGTTTTAATATAACAGATTCTAACTTAAACTCAGAAGAGGATTGAAAGTTTGGATATATTTTCTCAAGGTCAGTATCGAATAACCATCTTAAACTCAGAAGAGGATTGAAAGAATGAACCCCAGCTTGTTTGGTTGCGTAAAACTGAACTCTTAAACTCAGAAGAGGATTGAAAGTAAATATGCTGCTGGACAACTACAAAACGAGGAAGAAAACTTAAACTCAGAAGAGGATTGAAAGGGATTAAACAAGAACTCGTCGTGATTAATGGTTTTATCTTAAACTCAGAAGAGGATTGAAAGTAGTTAATGTAAATATTTCAAACGCTGTAAAAGGAAACTTAAACTCAGAAGAGGATTGAAAGGAGGTTCATTGACAAACATAGCCCATGCATTGTATGGTAACTTAAACTCAGAAGAGGATTGAAAGTTATTTTTTTATGAGCATAAAACCTAAACCATTTCAACAACTTAAACTCAGAAGAGGATTGAAAGATATACAGATTCAATGTTGGATTAGTTCCCCTCACCTTAAACTCAGAAGAGGATTGAAAGACGATAAAATTCACAGTATAGAAGACAATATATCCTTCTTAAACTCAGAAGAGGATTGAAAGTGTCAATCAATTGCGTTATGCTCATTTTATAATCACCACTTAAACTCAGAAGAGGATTGAAAGTATTGATAATCTATCGTTAGGCCCATAGAATAATGGAGCTTAAACTCAGAAGAGGATTGAAAGTTTTTGTCATGCTCGTCATGAGCGTGGTGGTTGTGGTCACTTAAACTCAGAAGAGGATTGAAAGTATACAGCCTTCTCAACAAAATCAATGGGGGCCTTTGCTCTTAAACTCAGAAGAGGATTGAAAGAAGGTTCCTTGTATGCTTATACTGCCAAAAATCATAAACTCTTAAACTCAGAAGAGGATTGAAAGTAACAACGACTGACCCATTAAGCTCTTTACTCGTAAGCTTAAACTCAGAAGAGGATTGAAAGTTGCAAGTTTCTCCTTCATTTAGTTTGCAATTGCTGCACTTAAACTCAGAAGAGGATTGAAAGTTCTCTTCTACTATTTCTACATCCTTAAGCTGCTTAATCTTAAACTCAGAAGAGGATTGAAAGATTATAAGTTGATTTGGAACCTGAATTTTGCAAATTTTTCCTTAAACTCAGAAGAGGATTGAAAGAGATTCTCGTATTTTTCTATTAAACGCTTGAGAGTTTCTTAAACTCAGAAGAGGATTGAAAGAGCCATTGGAGGGGATAGGCTCCCTCAAGTTAAATGAACACTTAAACTCAGAAGAGGATTGAAAGATATTCCCTTTTGTTGCAAAGATATAGCATCTTTCAACTTAAACTCAGAAGAGGATTGAAAGAGTTGATATGTATCGGATTCCGATGCAACATAGAATACACTTAAACTCAGAAGAGGATTGAAAGTCAATAAATCTTCGAACTTTTGCTTAAGAACCTCTTGCTCTTAAACTCAGAAGAGGATTGAAAGGAAATCATACCAAATAGGTAGCTGGAATGGTGTTTCATACTTAAACTCAGAAGAGGATTGAAAGAGTATAAGTTTAAATTTTCCACGTAGGCTGGAACCACAGCTTAAACTCAGAAGAGGATTGAAAGTTATACCACTTTATGTCATGCGGTAAAGGTTTCATAAAACTTAAACTCAGAAGAGGATTGAAAGTCGCCCAACGCTTCTGTTATCCTTTACATCCCAAAACTTAAACTCAGAAGAGGATTGAAAGAAAATTTGCAGAAAATCTTTTCCCAGCATCTCCCAGTGCTTAAACTCAGAAGAGGATTGAAAGTTTTGGTATAGTTCAAGTATAATTAACCCTATAAATATTAACTTAAACTCAGAAGAGGATTGAAAGAAGTGTTAATGAAGGATCCTATGATGACTTTATTCAACTTAAACTCAGAAGAGGATTGAAAGTAGAATGTGTAAAGAGTGTTTCAAACTTCACTTCAAAATCTTAAACTCAGAAGAGGATTGAAAGTGGTTCTAAATGAAAACGCCCAGATGTAAGACCTAGCTTAAACTCAGAAGAGGATTGAAAGTTTCTACTCGATAAGGCTTTGCTTTTAACCAAATTTCTCTTAAACTCAGAAGAGGATTGAAAGCAATAGCTAAATTAAACCAAAAAAGAGTTGTTGTATTAACTTAAACTCAGAAGAGGATTGAAAGAAACCTATAGCAATACATGAATCATTAAGGATAAACTTAAACTCAGAAGAGGATTGAAAGTAAGACTGTATCTTCCATAATAGCAATAGTATGGTCAATCTTAAACTCAGAAGAGGATTGAAAGTTAATTGGGAAGTGTAAGTGATAATACCTTATTGTCTTACTTAAACTCAGAAGAGGATTGAAAGAATAGTAATATTACATTGTATATGTTTTTACCAAGTTCTTCTTAAACTCAGAAGAGGATTGAAAGAGAACAATTGCTCTTACATGTCTAGCTCTAGCCTTTCTTCCCTTAAACTCAGAAGAGGATTGAAAGTTGAGGATGGCGATGTTTTTCATGGAGGCAATTATCATCTTCTTAAACTCAGAAGAGGATTGAAAGAGTTCAATTTATTGCTTTTATTTTTTTGCCATTTTTAATCTTAAACTCAGAAGAGGATTGAAAGTTCCAAAGCTGTTTTATATTTTCATAAGCTACAGGATCACTCTTAAACTCAGAAGAGGATTGAAAGTAATAGTAGTCATCTACCAGATAATCTGTATAACCTAACTTAAACTCAGAAGAGGATTGAAAGATGTAGTCTCGGTAACAGAATATGTATTTGTATCAGACCACTTAAACTCAGAAGAGGATTGAAAGTTTTTCTTCTTTGGAACAGACGTAGCTCTCTTATAACCTCTTAAACTCAGAAGAGGATTGAAAGAATTCTTACTTCAGCAGGCATTTTTGAATTGCCAAGTCTTAAACTCAGAAGAGGATTGAAAGAAATCTCTCCAACTTTTACCTTCAGCCTCAAGTTTTTTAACTTAAACTCAGAAGAGGATTGAAAGAGAAAAACACTAAACACATACATATACTTTATAAAAGCTTAAACTCAGAAGAGGATTGAAAGTGGGAATGATGATGAACAAATGGAAAAATGGTGGGAACTTAAACTCAGAAGAGGATTGAAAGGAAGATAAACCAAAAGAAAACAATAAAATTGAAAGTAAACTTAAACTCAGAAGAGGATTGAAAGTATTACTCTAAAAGTTATTACATCTGGCTTTAAAGTCTTAAACTCAGAAGAGGATTGAAAGAGCTAGAAGATTAGAAGAAGAAATAAAGTTAATGCACTTAAACTCAGAAGAGGATTGAAAGAGCTTATGAAGCTATTTCAATAAATGGTCCGAGAGTCATCTTAAACTCAGAAGAGGATTGAAAGAAATTTGGTATTATGATCTCAATCTTGAGCCTCAAAACTTAAACTCAGAAGAGGATTGAAAGGGTAGTGTCGTTTATTTTGGCCCCTTAGGAGCATTAACTTAAACTCAGAAGAGGATTGAAAGAAAGAGGAAATAGATGAAAATGAAAAGAATTCTCGAGCTTAAACTCAGAAGAGGATTGAAAGTAAATATAATCACACGGATTAGTCCTTGACCTTTTATCTTACTTAAACTCAGAAGAGGATTGAAAGAAGTAAGAAATGAGCGCTAGATTTGGTCATTTACTGGTCCTTAAACTCAGAAGAGGATTGAAAGTCTTCTTTCACGAATTTAGCTTTTATTAATGCAGGTTCCTTAAACTCAGAAGAGGATTGAAAGGGTTCGTAGTATTCAGCAAAGTAATAATACATTCCTGCTTAAACTCAGAAGAGGATTGAAAGTAGTTTTAAATGCATTAGTAGGTGCAGGCGTAGGAAGCGCTTAAACTCAGAAGAGGATTGAAAGTGTAAATGAATTAAAAAAAGCAACTGTGCATATTGAATTCTTAAACTCAGAAGAGGATTGAAAGGGAGGAACATTCGTTGCCTTTGATGGAACTGGATTGATCTTAAACTCAGAAGAGGATTGAAAGTAAGTTCAGCTAAACCTTTCTCGAATGTTTCTAATTCTCTTAAACTCAGAAGAGGATTGAAAGTTCTGGATCCGAACATCAGAAAACTGAGCCAGTGTATCCTCAAGCTTAAACTCAGAAGAGGATTGAAAGATAATGAGTAGATTTCGATAACTTCTTAAGTATTCTGCTTAAACTCAGAAGAGGATTGAAAGTGAAATTACCAAATCCCATTATCTTTGATATAGCATATCTTAAACTCAGAAGAGGATTGAAAGAGCGAATACCCATATCAATTGCTAAAATTGACTTAGGGGCTTAAACTCAGAAGAGGATTGAAAGCAGATTAAGTCAGCTTGTTTCTGCTCGTTTCTTTTACTATCTTAAACTCAGAAGAGGATTGAAAGATTTCCATTGTTTTGGGAATTCATAATTATTATTTTCGTCTTAAACTCAGAAGAGGATTGAAAGTTCAAGTCGAACATCCAGAAATTGTTTCACTTAAGGAGCTTAAACTCAGAAGAGGATTGAAAGAGCAAGAAGTTGAAAAGAACACTCCTTGCAAGACTGCGCTTAAACTCAGAAGAGGATTGAAAGGATCTTCCTTTTAAACAGACATCGCAAATATCATCAACTTAAACTCAGAAGAGGATTGAAAGTGAATAAACTTCAGCGTGAAATCATATTCTGGTTGCATATCTTAAACTCAGAAGAGGATTGAAAGTGGTAGGATGAGGATTGATGTAGAGTTCGATATAAACTTAAACTCAGAAGAGGATTGAAAGGAAAATGTCGCATGCCAAACAACTTCTGGAGAGTCACTTAAACTCAGAAGAGGATTGAAAGATTTTATGAACGTTTTTAACGTGAGCTTTTAGTGATTCCTTAAACTCAGAAGAGGATTGAAAGATGCCTAATTCTCTCAAAACGTTTTGAGGACTTAACTCCCCTTAAACTCAGAAGAGGATTGAAAGAGCTATTTCTTTTATAACCTCAGTATTATATTCAAATTTCCTTAAACTCAGAAGAGGATTGAAAGTTGATTTCTTGGGTATTAACAGAAGAGTATTTAAGAACTTAAACTCAGAAGAGGATTGAAAGATTACTGAGAAAATTAGGATTACAACAATTACAATATAAGCTTAAACTCAGAAGAGGATTGAAAGGTATTAAGGATTAGCCCTAAAGGTGATAGACCAATTCCAACTTAAACTCAGAAGAGGATTGAAAGTAACTTCCTCATCTTGATACTTTTGACCCATTGTATACTTAAACTCAGAAGAGGATTGAAAGTATTTTTCATTAAACCACTCCATAAGAAACCTTATATCCTTAAACTCAGAAGAGGATTGAAAGCATCTATAAACTGCTCATTGCTTACTCTTCTCTCGAACTTAAACTCAGAAGAGGATTGAAAGATATAATCGCTTAATTTCTCACCGTTTACACTCACTCCTCTTAAACTCAGAAGAGGATTGAAAGCTTCACTTGTACTTACTGTAGATTTACTTGGTACGTACTTAAACTCAGAAGAGGATTGAAAGTCGATTTCTATATACTCTTTAGGTTTTTCTATGAACTCACTTAAACTCAGAAGAGGATTGAAAGTTGAGTATACAATGGGTCATAAGAATATGGATGAGGCTTAAACTCAGAAGAGGATTGAAAGAGGTTTAATTATTAGTTTATTCTACATGGCTAGCCCTCTTAAACTCAGAAGAGGATTGAAAGATTATTTTGAGTCTGTAAAGAATATCCGTAATTATTAACTTAAACTCAGAAGAGGATTGAAAGAGCACTACGCAATACACATTAATTGTGTATGAATTTTCTTAAACTCAGAAGAGGATTGAAAGAATAACGATAATAAGGCTTACGGATAACCAACAAGTAAACTTAAACTCAGAAGAGGATTGAAAGGTTTTCCTAGAGGATTACATACCAGAAATTGAGATCTTAAACTCAGAAGAGGATTGAAAGAGGTTAAATAATCCACCAATTGCTCCTCCTGCAAATAAACTTAAACTCAGAAGAGGATTGAAAGATCAAATTTGGTTAGTGAAGCTCAAGGTTATTATAGTCTTAAACTCAGAAGAGGATTGAAAGAGTTAAATGAACAAATTCTCGAGGAATACAATCGACTTAAACTCAGAAGAGGATTGAAAGACTTTTTGAGAAGTGCTTGGTGCATAATCATATGCACTTAAACTCAGAAGAGGATTGAAAGAAAGTTATTTTGCAATAACACAATCACCATGAGCATAAACTTAAACTCAGAAGAGGATTGAAAGTGTGAAGCATAAAATATTGGATGTTGGCGCATATTCTTAAACTCAGAAGAGGATTGAAAGTGGTGCGAGAGAATTGAGGACTGTGTTGAGTGGTAACTTAAACTCAGAAGAGGATTGAAAGACGGTAGGTCTCTTTTTTACAGGCCGGCCACCAGTACTTAAACTCAGAAGAGGATTGAAAGACCTAAAATAACTCCACCCCCTCAACCTAGCTCACCTCCTTAAACTCAGAAGAGGATTGAAAGTAAAAGCAATACTGCCATACCTAAACGAAGGCAAATTAGTTAACTTAAACTCAGAAGAGGATTGAAAGACTTCATTTTTTTTCAGCGCCATATCTCTAGCATACATCTTAAACTCAGAAGAGGATTGAAAGATTGGTATTTCACACAACCCATAATGTGCGAAGACTGTCTTAAACTCAGAAGAGGATTGAAAGTTTACCGCCGCATTTTCCACTTCATCTTATTACTCTTAAACTCAGAAGAGGATTGAAAGAGTACACATAATAGTGTTACTAGCGGTTGTAGTAATTCCTTAAACTCAGAAGAGGATTGAAAGACTTAGTAATTGCCTTATTCTTTCTACTTTGCTAGTAGCTTAAACTCAGAAGAGGATTGAAAGAAATAAAGGATACATAATAGTTAAATTAGACTATCACGCTTAAACTCAGAAGAGGATTGAAAGATGAAGCTAAGGAAACACAAAAAACTGTAAGTAAACCAATCTTAAACTCAGAAGAGGATTGAAAGTTTTTTGGACTAGACCGAAAAGCTTAAATACCCTAAAGTCTTAAACTCAGAAGAGGATTGAAAGTTCTTTATTATTTCACTCATGTTTTGTCACCCAATATTCTTAAACTCAGAAGAGGATTGAAAGAAAACAAAAAATATGATGAGCATTTGAAATAATAGCTTTGTCTTAAACTCAGAAGAGGATTGAAAGATCACTTTTCTTAAGTATTATAACTTCAATCATAATCTTAAACTCAGAAGAGGATTGAAAGTGTATTTGACTTTGTAGTGCATATGTGCTGGTTGTATCTTAAACTCAGAAGAGGATTGAAAGGATAACAGTAAAAAAAAGTCGCAATTTTGTTCGAAACTTAAACTCAGAAGAGGATTGAAAGACTCTTACCCACATTACAAACATTTCCTTATATTCTATCTTAAACTCAGAAGAGGATTGAAAGAGCTGTATTACCTATGTATACAGTATGCTTCTCAAGTATCTTAAACTCAGAAGAGGATTGAAAGGATGATACTTTGTTTGGTGAGGTAGAAGTTTTTGCGAATCTTAAACTCAGAAGAGGATTGAAAGAGAAGAGAATGGGTTCATTGTAGAAACGCAATTAGCGCTTAAACTCAGAAGAGGATTGAAAGAATAAAAACCATTCATTTACATTTACCATAATTTACCTCTTAAACTCAGAAGAGGATTGAAAGGGAACTTCCTTATACAAAACAGTGTGATTACCACACTTAAACTCAGAAGAGGATTGAAAGTTGAATTTTTGGTTTAAAGATTCGACATTCATTTCATTAACTTAAACTCAGAAGAGGATTGAAAGTATAAAGTATTTTCCAATAATTTTTTTTAAAATATTCTTCCTTAAACTCAGAAGAGGATTGAAAGATTATCAGGTGGGCAAGTTGCTAAAATTGGACGTAACTTAAACTCAGAAGAGGATTGAAAGAACTTAGGTAGTACTGCTGACATTTATCTCACCTATATCTTAAACTCAGAAGAGGATTGAAAGTAGAAGGTGTGAAATTTGCTTTACGTCAAGTTCACAGTGCTCTTAAACTCAGAAGAGGATTGAAAGTTCTTTGGTTTTTTGAATAATTTTACAATAAATATCTTAAACTCAGAAGAGGATTGAAAGGGGGTTTTTAAAAAATTCCCTGATTGGGCAGAGGTACTTAAACTCAGAAGAGGATTGAAAGCATCAAGTAACAATTGATGGTTCTGCACAAAATGTTCTTAAACTCAGAAGAGGATTGAAAGAATTATTAAATCATTATTCTAAGTTATTTCGATTAGAAAACTTAAACTCAGAAGAGGATTGAAAGATAGTGATAAACGCCTTGTGAAATCATAAAAACATGAACCTTAAACTCAGAAGAGGATTGAAAGAGAGCTGGTAAGTTTATTCCTTCAGCAGTGCTTAGCTTAAACTCAGAAGAGGATTGAAAGATGTTTTTCATAATTAAAATCCATTTTGTTCAAGCATCTTAAACTCAGAAGAGGATTGAAAGAAACGTTTTCGTATCACATCCTCAACAGGTGTAACTTGCCTTAAACTCAGAAGAGGATTGAAAGAAAAAATTAGGTTGGATTTAAGTTTAGCAATCTTCTAACTTAAACTCAGAAGAGGATTGAAAGTAAATAATATTGCCGTTTTCATCCTTCATGATATTACCTTAAACTCAGAAGAGGATTGAAAGATAAAACAGGAAGAAATCCTTTAGGTATTGTTGCAACTTCTTAAACTCAGAAGAGGATTGAAAGCGTTTTTACTTATTACCCATAAATCAACAGAATCTTAAACTCAGAAGAGGATTGAAAGTAAAAATATTGGAAATAAAAAACAAGACTGGTATAGCTGTAACTTAAACTCAGAAGAGGATTGAAAGTGGTCTAGTGAATTTTGATGCAACTGCTAATAGCAATTCCTTAAACTCAGAAGAGGATTGAAAGTTGAATTTCACTAACCAAATTTGATTGAATGGTTGCTGCTTAAACTCAGAAGAGGATTGAAAGAAAAACCACAATATTGTTATGGTCTTCAGAATAAAATATCTTAAACTCAGAAGAGGATTGAAAGCGATATGATAAATTTGTTCAGCAACATGGTTTAATGCTTAAACTCAGAAGAGGATTGAAAGCAACATATCAGGCAAGGATAAACATATTGCTTTGTTCCTTAAACTCAGAAGAGGATTGAAAGGGGAGAATCCATATGGAGACCCATAGAATAAACGAAACTTAAACTCAGAAGAGGATTGAAAGATATATTCTCCTAAACTCTCTTTCCAACATGCTGAACAGCTTAAACTCAGAAGAGGATTGAAAGTAAAAGTATATCCACCTATTGCCATAACCCCAACCGTATATCTTAAACTCAGAAGAGGATTGAAAGTTGTAAGAAAACTTGTATATAGCCCTTATCAAGACCATACTTAAACTCAGAAGAGGATTGAAAGAAAAAATTGGAATAAAATATTTGTTTCGGATAAGCCTAACTTAAACTCAGAAGAGGATTGAAAGTTCACTTATACTTCTAAATTTCTTTAGCTCTTCTTCAGCTTAAACTCAGAAGAGGATTGAAAGAATAATCCGCTAATGTATCCATTAAACTTATTAGTACACTTAAACTCAGAAGAGGATTGAAAGTGATGGAACAGAACATTATCATGCTGTTCAGTCATGCGGCTTAAACTCAGAAGAGGATTGAAAGATGTAATATGAATATAATGCTAATAGCCCTTCTCTTTCTTAAACTCAGAAGAGGATTGAAAGTTGATACGACTGCTAGTAGTGTATCTATTTCATCGTATCTTAAACTCAGAAGAGGATTGAAAGAGTGTAAGGATGATTGCTTTTCTTTGTGATAGCTTAGCTCTTAAACTCAGAAGAGGATTGAAAGTGCTTTAAGCGTTGGTGTTGAATTAAGCAAAGACTTCTTAAACTCAGAAGAGGATTGAAAGATAATACTAAAATTTTAATTGTGACATTTTTTTCATACCCTTAAACTCAGAAGAGGATTGAAAGGCGGAGAATTCACGTGGTGATAGCGAAGAATCAGCGGAACTTAAACTCAGAAGAGGATTGAAAGTAAATGTTCTTCCTTTATAGGTAAAAGTGTCTTTTCTTCTTAAACTCAGAAGAGGATTGAAAGTTTAGCTAGTGTTCTTATTGCTAACATCCTAATTTGTTCCTTAAACTCAGAAGAGGATTGAAAGTGTATCATATTTTAGGACTCAAAGCGCTTTTAATCCTTAAACTCAGAAGAGGATTGAAAGGTGTAACTAAGTCTGCATCAGTCACAACCTCAACTTGCTTAAACTCAGAAGAGGATTGAAAGATCAGGTTCTGTCCTTCTCCCAGCTGTTTATATAAACTTAAACTCAGAAGAGGATTGAAAGAGCTACTATTGTTGAAGTTTGAATACCTGATTGAGGCTCACTTAAACTCAGAAGAGGATTGAAAGTATCACTCCCAATCACAGAAAAATTAAATATATAGCCTTGCTTAAACTCAGAAGAGGATTGAAAGAACTATGCTTATGATTACGCACCTTCAACAAGCCAACTTAAACTCAGAAGAGGATTGAAAGTAAAGTCGGTGCGAATCCTTCTCTTTCATAGTAATTTTTTCTTAAACTCAGAAGAGGATTGAAAGCCTTTTATCGTTTTTGCCTTAATTAAAACTCCATCGGCCCCTTAAACTCAGAAGAGGATTGAAAGTGATGAAGCATTAAATATTCGTCCTCCTTTAAACTTTCCTTAAACTCAGAAGAGGATTGAAAGTAAAACATTCCTGCTGCGGTTCCTTTGTGTGCTAATTTTATCTTAAACTCAGAAGAGGATTGAAAGGATTCTTGAAACTCATCAACATGAATAATTCTTGCTTTCCTTAAACTCAGAAGAGGATTGAAAGAATGCTCCAAGCAATTCATCATAATATCTAATCATATTCCTTAAACTCAGAAGAGGATTGAAAGTATTCAGAGGCTTATGATTTGACAGGTTATATAGCAATCTTAAACTCAGAAGAGGATTGAAAGAATATGTATTATTTCAGTTTTTTGGGCTTTCACATGTAACTTAAACTCAGAAGAGGATTGAAAGGTATTTGTATTGAAAATAAGGCTAGAACTACTATCCGCTTAAACTCAGAAGAGGATTGAAAGGGCAAAAAAGTTTTGGTTCATTGTGGGGCTGGTGTGTCTTAAACTCAGAAGAGGATTGAAAGTTCTCTTTCTGTGAGAAGGGGCCGTGGAACAGCTTATCTTAAACTCAGAAGAGGATTGAAAGCAATCTTTTTCGCTCATGTTCAAGCACCTGCTTAATTAACTTAAACTCAGAAGAGGATTGAAAGATCTCAGTAAATTAAAGAATGATAGATTTTTATAACTTACTTAAACTCAGAAGAGGATTGAAAGAAATCCTTTGCTTCACGTTCATGTCTTTTCTCACAACTTAAACTCAGAAGAGGATTGAAAGAACGATTGATAATAACACTTAACGCATAGAAAACGCACACTTAAACTCAGAAGAGGATTGAAAGAATATTTTATCTACTTCTTCATTGGTAGGAAACCCTCTTAAACTCAGAAGAGGATTGAAAGCTTAAACGCAAATCTACACTACCACGCAATTGGCTAGCTTAAACTCAGAAGAGGATTGAAAGTCTTCTTCTTCTTGCAAAAAATATACACAAACACTTAAACTCAGAAGAGGATTGAAAGTTACAAACATACCAAATATCTTTACGCTTTAAGTCTTTACTTAAACTCAGAAGAGGATTGAAAGATGTTATTCTTTAGCTAGATTGCTTTATTGCTAATTCTAACTTAAACTCAGAAGAGGATTGAAAGGCTATACCAACTCCTGCTAAGACTGCTTTTCTGCTACTTAAACTCAGAAGAGGATTGAAAGTAGCTTCTTAGCATATGATTCGATAAAAAGAGCTGGATCTTAAACTCAGAAGAGGATTGAAAGGGAAATCAAATAAGGGAAATGTAAGCGTTGATAAACTTAAACTCAGAAGAGGATTGAAAGTAATTGAATAGCCTCGGGTGGGATTCGAACCCACGACCTCTTAAACTCAGAAGAGGATTGAAAGTGCATTGCTTAAAGAGGGCCGTATTGACAAGCAGAGAGCTTAAACTCAGAAGAGGATTGAAAGTCATAGGCTTGTATTGCCTACTTGACCCTCAGCTCCTTAAACTCAGAAGAGGATTGAAAGTACATTAGGTGTAAGGTTTTCAGCAAGAGCTGTATATACTTAAACTCAGAAGAGGATTGAAAGTTTATCCTCTGCTTTAACTCTTCTAATTTCTTATTCAGACTTAAACTCAGAAGAGGATTGAAAGTGTCCTGTATGTGGAAGCCATGAGACAGCTGGATGGCTTAAACTCAGAAGAGGATTGAAAGAGCTCATCCCATGCTTTACATGCCTCAACTAATGCATTATCTTAAACTCAGAAGAGGATTGAAAGATAACATTGGCCCATGTCCTCCTAACTGTCCTTTCAATCTTAAACTCAGAAGAGGATTGAAAGTGCTCTTCCCAAGAATACCCTTTTGCCGGTATCCACTTAAACTCAGAAGAGGATTGAAAGTAAATTTTTACCTAATAAAATTTCTGCAATAAATTTTTCTTAAACTCAGAAGAGGATTGAAAGAGTATAATAGTAGACCCTTCAACAACTGTATTATCCTTAAACTCAGAAGAGGATTGAAAGAAGAATTACAAAATGAGATAGATAATTTAAAATTAACTCTTAAACTCAGAAGAGGATTGAAAGTAATATTTCTTCACCTTCTTGTAATGCTTTAAAAGCTTAAACTCAGAAGAGGATTGAAAGAAAAACAAAAATTCAGTATGAAGTAACTGAGATGGATAACTTAAACTCAGAAGAGGATTGAAAGTTTTTCAGAAACAACTGTATAAACTGTATCCTCGACTTAAACTCAGAAGAGGATTGAAAGTCCTTACCGATAATACAAAATTGTATTTATGCAGACCTCTTAAACTCAGAAGAGGATTGAAAGAGTTTTACAACAATATTTTGGGTTTCCATAATCAAACAACTTAAACTCAGAAGAGGATTGAAAGCAGAAAAGTTGGTAGCGATATTTTGGTTAGTAAAAACTTAAACTCAGAAGAGGATTGAAAGCTTCCATGCCTTATTGCAACAATGTATAGCGAAGCTCTTAAACTCAGAAGAGGATTGAAAGCTACATGGCAAGTAGAAATTGAGCTAGATGTAAATCTCTTAAACTCAGAAGAGGATTGAAAGTTGTAATAATATAACCATTCTGAAAAACTTTTTACCCTTAAACTCAGAAGAGGATTGAAAGATGAACACTTTAACAACATATGTATATAATTTAACCTTAAACTCAGAAGAGGATTGAAAGTTTTCCATTGTAGTCGCCATAATCAAATAATGAATGTTCCTTAAACTCAGAAGAGGATTGAAAGTTGTAAGAAAACTTGAATATAGCCCTTATCCAAACCATACTTAAACTCAGAAGAGGATTGAAAGAAAAATGGGAGACCGTCATGTGGTTCTTTTAGTAATGCTTAAACTCAGAAGAGGATTGAAAGTTCTCCCCCTCCCCCTACCTAAATAAAAAAAAAGAAATCTTAAACTCAGAAGAGGATTGAAAGGTAGTCACTCTTAAATATCTACCACCATAAACAAAGCTTAAACTCAGAAGAGGATTGAAAGACGTAAACACCCCAAAGGTCTTCTAATGGAATGCTATTCTTAAACTCAGAAGAGGATTGAAAGTCGTATCACTGCCATATTTACTTTTATTTCCTCTGCTTAAACTCAGAAGAGGATTGAAAGATTAAGTAGTTTTTGAAATGTATTCCATTTCAAAGGACTTAAACTCAGAAGAGGATTGAAAGATTGCTACGTGCCAATCCTCTTTCATTGCTTTTTCGCTTAAACTCAGAAGAGGATTGAAAGTATCATTAAACTCGGCCCAGCAATAATAGCAAGGCCCTTAAACTCAGAAGAGGATTGAAAGACCTACGATTAGCACTGTTGCAATTGCTGAAGCATTGCTTAAACTCAGAAGAGGATTGAAAGTTGGCATATTCATCTGCACAAATTTGAAATTGTTCTTTCTTAAACTCAGAAGAGGATTGAAAGTATACTAATAATAAAGAAAAAAACTATTTAACTTTCTTAAAC
>Ga0208313_100289_pt1 | contig 14363 bp, 15 predicted proteins | sample OSP_15_2_FD_187142 | JGI IMG/M metagenome (GOLD analysis project Ga0208313, IMG submission 187142) | Extremophilic microbial mat communities from Yellowstone National Park, USA - OSPB_Slides-mat_host_7_15 (SPAdes) (version 2) | ecosystem: Environmental > Aquatic > Thermal springs > Hot (42-90C) >... | reverse complement strand
GCAATATACCTCTCAATAGGAAACGAAGCATACGCAAACGACATAGCAATATATGCATACTACGCACTAGTAATTGGAGTATTGCTTCAACTCGCATCATACATAAAATATGCAAGAAAAGAAGAAAAGCAAATATCAGATTAAACTAATATAAGCATAATTATTTACTCAAGCACAAAGTAAGGAATACAACAAAAACTAAGAATTCATAGGATGGGCGAAAACCTTAGGGCCGATGAACAAACAGTCATTCAAGCAAAACAACATGAACCAAAAATCACAATAATCATTCCAGCATACAACGAGGAGAAAAGGATTGTTAATAGAATTCAAAACCTGATTGGATACTTTGATAAAGCATTAGGAGAATACGAGTTGTTAGTGATCACCGATGGGTGCACAGATAAAACTCCTGAAGTTGTTTCTAAGTATGCGAATTATAATCCCAAAGTTAGATTATTTGACTTTCCAGAGAGGCTTGGGAAAGGAGGAGCAATAATTGAGGGCTTAAAGCTAGCAAAGGGGGAAATAATAGTTGTTACTGACGCTGATGATTCAGTACCACCTCAAGAGATATTCAAGCTGATTAAGAATGTTGAGAATTATGATATGGTGATCGGGTCAAGATACTCAAAAGACTCAAAGTTGCTAGTAAAAGAAACGTTATTAAGGTATTTGCTTGGAAGATCTTTCAATGCATTAGTAAAGTTGATGTTCTGGAGGTTTAGAGGAATTAATGATACTCAGTGCGGTGTAAAAGTTTTGAGGAGATATGTCGTGGATAAAAGCTTGAGGAATTTATTCATAACTGGATTTGCAGTGGATGTGAACTTAATATATTCAGTTATGAGAGGGGGATTTAAAGTTAAAGAGGTTGGAATAACATATATGCATGTGGAACATGAGAGCAAAGTTTCTAAAGTGCTAGCCAAACTCATGCTAGGGATGATATTCTCTCTAATAAGGCTTAGGTTGTACTATAGTAGGTTTAGAGCAATTTTAGATACAAAGGTTATGAAGAAGGTTTCTGGATTTTTATGGAAGCTGACTAAATCATAGAATGCTATTGATCACTTCATTAGGAGAATAAAGCTTGGACATTCTTATAGTGAATCATAGAAACATTTATCATCCACAAGCTGGAGGAGCTGAAACTGTCCTATACGAAATTGGAAGGAGATTGGCAAAGAAGGCTTATGTCACATGGCTTGCCGAGTCTATAAGTGGAAAAAATTCGCAGCAGATCATAGAAGGTATAAGGATGAAAATGAAGGGAAACAAGTACACGCTCCACTTATACTCATTAATGGAAGCGAAGAAGCACGAAATTGTCATCGATAGCATAGCGCATTCCGTGCCATTCTTTTCTTATAAGGTTAATAAGAATACGGTTGCGATGATACATCATGTCCATCAAGATGTTTTAAGGTTTGAGGTTAACCCCCTGCAAGCTATGTTCTTAAGGACATTGGAGAGGGGAGTAAGAAATTATCATCGTATAATAGCTGTTTCCAAAACTACTAAAAGAGACTTATTGAAGTTAGGAGTAAATGAGGAGAAGATTCATGTAATTTATAACGGGGTTGATCATGGAAAGTATAGACCAGGTGAAAAGTCTGAAAGTCCAATGATACTTTGGATAGGCAGAATGAAGAAATATAAGAATCCATTTGACTCACTGATAATTTATAAGAAGCTAACTAAGAAGGTAGATATGGTTGTTGCTGGATATGGAGACCTCGCCGAAGAATTTGCTAAAATATCTAAAGCAATTGGAGTAAAGTATCTCGGCAAGGTTACAGAAGAAGAGAAGATTAAGCTATATCAGAGAGCATGGATAGTTCTCTTAACCTCCTACATAGAGGGATGGGGTATGACTGTAGTTGAGGCAAATGCTTGCGGTACGCCTGTAGTAGCATATGCAACTGGTTCCATGCCCGAGCTAATAAGTGAAGGTGTAAATGGATTTCTAGTGCCGTACAAGGATTACAATCAAGCTGCAAAAGTGATAGATGCAATCCTAGAAGAAAACACCATAAAACAACTCTCGAAGATGAGTTTAGAAGAATCTATGAAGTATAGTTGGGAAAAAACGGCCAATGAATATATGAAATATTTGAGTAAACTGGATATTAAACAATATAGGACTGTTTAAATGAAAATTCTCCTCTTAGGTTCACATACGAACTACAACTTAGAACATTATGTCTACATGAATTTAGTCAAGCTTGGTCATGAAGTAAGGTTTTATGGTTATAAAGAGAGGCTGGGCAAATTTGCAAATCCTATTAGAATGGCTATTACAAGGTCTAAGCTGATAAGAGATTTGGCGAATGTATTCTGGCTAAACAGAATAAACAATGAGATAAAAAGGATCGCTGAAACATTCTATCCAGATTTTGTTCTATCAATAAAAGGCGAGGCTGTGAAGCCTAAGACTGTTGAGTGGATTAAAGAAGAGTTGGGAGCAAAGACAGCTCTATGGTATCCAGATGATCCAAGATTCTTCGACAGCCTAGTAAAGTGCATAGCACCAAGTTACGATCACGTATTCACAGCTTCTGAAAAAGCTATCGATATGTATAAGGATATCGGATGCGAAAAAGTCCACTTCTTACCCTTCGCATGCGAACCAACTGTGCATAGGAAATTGAATTTATCAGATGGGATAAGCAAAACAAATAATTTGGATGTAGTTTTCGTTGGAACTTATACTCGAAGGAGAGCCAGGTTGATTAAAGCTTTGGAGAAGGCTGGAATAAAAGTCAAAGTTTATGGACCTTACTGGAGGTATTTTATGAGAAATAACAATGTTCGAGATGGAATTTATGGGCCTGAAATGGTCAAAACGTTCAATTCAGCGAAAATAGTTCTCAATATTCATGTTGAAGACGATCTGCCCTATAAGGTTAACATGAGAACGTTCGAAGCTACTGGATGCGGATCTTTCTTACTTACTGATTACGCATATGGAATAGAGAAGTTATTTGAGATGGGCAAAGAGCTGGTTGTTTACACAGACGAAGGCGAGCTTCCGAAGTTGGTGAAATACCATCTGCGTAATGAGGAAGAAAGGAGGACCGTTAGCAAAGGGGCCCAAGAGAAGGCACATGATAAGCATACATACGAGAAGCGAGTAGTGGAGCTCATAAGCAAGATCTAACATGTACAAGTAGCACTAACTAGGTAATATGTCATCAAAGAAAAAGGATGAGGAAGTCATGCTGAAATTTCAAGGCTTAAACTTCATAATACCAAAGGAGACCGAATGCTTCTGGGCCTACTACGGCATTTGCTTCGTGGGGGAGTACGACCAGCTCCTCTCACATATTAGTAGCTCAGACGTAGTTGTCGATGCTGGCGCAAACGTTGAAATATTTACCTTATTGGCCGCTAAGAAGGCGAAGCTCGTCATAGCCGTTGAACCACAACCTGAAAACTTTGAGCACCTTAGGAGGAATGTCAGACTAAATAGGGCAAGAAACGTTATACTCATCAACAAAGCGCTGTCGAATTATGTTGGTGACGGTTTCATTTGTGGGAGAGGCCCTTTCGCGGCTCTCTCATATGAAGGAGCTTCTATTAAAGTAACGACAATTGATGAGATGATCAAGGAGTTTGGCTTGGACGGTTTTGACGTTTTAAAAATGGATATAGAGGGAGAAGAGCTTAAAACATTAAATGGCGACTTCTTAAGAAATGTGAGAGAGCTCATGGTCGAGTGCCACCATGGGACAAGCTCGATAATTCGTGGTAGACTTGAGGAAGAAGGATTTACCGTAAGCGAATGGAGCCTTTCTCCGTTTAGAGTCCTTAAGAGAATACTCACAAATCTTAGATCATTCGTAAATGCTGAATTGAGGCTGGACTTTCCCGTCACAACCCTCATCTTAAAATATGCGCTTGGACTCGGCCTGCACCCAGTAGCTCCCGCTAACAGAACCTCTGGCATAAAATTATTGTACGCAGTTAGGTCGATATGAGGATAGCAATAATTGTAAGATTGCTCTGGCCAGGAGGAGTTCAGAGAATTGCAATAGAAGAGGCTAGAGGGCTACAACAGCTAGGTCATGACGTTTTATTGCTCTTCCTTCGAAGATCTTCTTTACCATGTGATTATTCCCTACAAGACTTAAGCTATCGGGTTGCAAATGAAGGATATAGAGATAGTTTTACAAGATTTATGCTTCGCCATTTTACGCATGTCTATGCTCCACAAAGAGGCCCGCAAGCTACTATAGATCTAGACTTAATTATTAAAGAATCACTCAAACTGAGAGGCTTTGATGCAGTAATATTTCACGATCAATTTGCAGGCATTGGAGGTTTTGTCAGGAAGATTTTGCAAGGAGAACCGTACTATCTATATATTCACGAAACTCTACTCTCTAGACCTAATTTACAAGCGAAATTCATGTTACCTTTTGCCCTAGAAAAAGAAGTGTTGAAAAATGCTAACTACATATTTACAAATTCTAAAGCTAATGCAGAAGCACTAAAAAGGGTTACGAAAAATGTTGAAATTTTATATCAAGGTTGTCATCCTAAGTCAATTGATATTATAAACAACGTAAAAAAAGATAGAATAGCTTTAAGTGTAGCTTTGTGGGATTTTGGCAGAAGACCAAATATTTATTTGGAAATAGCAAAGCGCCTTAATATTGGTAGGTTAATCTTGGCTGGCTCATGGGTTGACTCTAAGCAGGAGCTCGCATTTAGAGAATTAGTGAAGAAAAAGGGTGTTAGGAACTTAGAAGTTACTGGTCCTATTAGTGAAAAGGCGCTTAATGAGCTTTACTTAAAAAGTAGGGTTTTCATAAGATTTGGTTTTCATGAGCTTGGTTTTGGGCAAGGGTGTCTTGAGGCAATAAGTTTTGGTTTACCCATTATCACTAATAAAGGACTTGGAATTTCAGAAATAGTAATGGATGGTGTGCATGGTTTCGTGTTTGATGATATTGACTATGATTTGGTAGCGGAAAAGATAGAAATTTTCTTTACAAATGATGAAATTTTTGAAACAATGAAACTTAATATAATAAAACTTTCTAATAAGCTGAGTTGGAATAGTCATGTAAAGAAGTTAAACTCTATACTACTTCACTCTAGGTGATTAAAGACACAAAGAGTCTTGAATCACATATATATGCTAGAGATTTCAAATAAAAAGCGAAGAACGGGTAAACTTATTGAAGGTATTTTTAGAGTGAACTTGCAAGGTTATAACAAAAAGGTAAGTTACTGTAAGATTGGCCTTGATGTGTTCAGTCCTAGAACGATTATGATAGGGAATGCGGAATATCGTAGTAGCAACAGATTGAGGGTTAAAAAGCGGTAAACAAATTGAAAATATACAGGAAGTAAGGCTTATTTCAATGAAAATAGGAATACTAATAGATGAAATATTGCCCGGGGGCGTTCAAAAAGCAGCTATAGAAGAAACTCGTTACTTAAGAAAAATGGGTCATCAGTCAGAGTTGATAAGTGTAAGAAAAAGTAGTGGAGGGTATAGGTATGAGGACATTGTAGAAAATGTGCCCATAAAGTTTCTATCTGATGGATTTCCTATTCTAAATTACTCACTCAGATTCCCAATCTTTAATTTTTTCTCAACTCATCATATTACCAGTTGTATCATCGCACCACTCTTGAAGTTATGGAATGACTTTGATATTATAGTTAGTCATGGTCTATTTGCCTCTGCCATTGTGTGGAGCGCATCAGTAAGTAATGAAAAACGGTATCTTTCATTTATGTGGGATCCTGCGTCCTATCTAATCAAGAAAGTCTACTCTAAAAAGTTCCATTTTGCAAAACCTTTATTCAGCAAACTAATAATACCTTTAGAAAGGACCATTATTAATGGTGCTACTTTCATTTTAACGCCATCTCGAGTTCATCTAAAAACACTAAGAAATGAATATCATATAGATGAGAGGAAGATTAAGGTAATTTATCCTGGTTGTTATCCAATTGCGAAAATTCCGGAAAAGCGGGGAAGATACCTGTTATCCTTTACAAGATGGGATGTCACTAAAAAACCATATTTTTTGATCGAGCTTGTGAAAAGATTGCCACATGCAAAACTAATATTGGCAGGTGAATGGACAAGTAAAGCCGATTACCAACTCTTTCTTTGGACAATAAAGAGGGAGAAAGTTAGTGATAGAGTGGTCATAATTCCACGCCTTAAGAAGTCGAATATACTTGAACTATGCTCAAAAGCACGTGTATGGGTTTATCCTAATTTTGAAGCTTTTGGGATGAGTGCCCTTGAAGCTGCTGCATGCGGTTGCCCAATAATCATGCCTAGAGGATCTGGGGTGACGGAGCTATTTCATGATGAAGTCGGAGGCTTCTTTCCTAAGGAGGGGGATATAGAAGCCTATATTCAACATGTTAGTGAGCTGTTATCAAATGAACGTTTAGCTTGGAGAATGGGCTATCAAGCATGGGAAACAGCTAAGTCATACACTTGGGAGAATCATACAAGAATTCTCTGTAACGTTTTACAGAACTTATAAAGATTATTAGATGGTATGAAATTTATATGAAGGAAATAAGTTTGCACATAATAGCTTATTCATCTCATGGTTCCGGTTTAAGCGGTGGAGATAGGATTTTCATAGAATGTGTGAGGCGGATGACGAAGAGTAACTTAAGGATATTTATTTATGTGTGGGATGAAGGATATAGAATGTGCAAGCGTAATAGATTAAGGGGAGTTAACTATGTCATTTTAAGTATGAATAAGTACAAAAGACTTCCTTTCCCAATCTTCGATTTGCTGCTCACATTAAAAGCGATCATTGAATCGCTCAGAATAAGGTCCATAGGGACTCCCGAAAAGACAGTAATTTACTCTTCTTCAGAATTTTGGATGTGTTCAATTCCTGCTTTGATTCTTAAAAAGAAATTTAAAGCAATAAAGTGGATTGCTACTTTCTATCTCTTCGCTTCTAATCCCTTTAGCCCAGAAAGTCCTTACAGAGGCAGACATTTCATAAGGGGTTTGCTTTATTATTTTTCACAATGGCCAATATATTGGCTGATTAAGAAATATGCCGACATGGTTTGGGTTACAAATGAATTAGATAGATATAAGTTCATTAATGGAAGAAGGTTGACACCTGATAAGGTTATAGCTGTTCGTGGTGGTGTTGATACGAAAACTCCTCTCACCATCCCTGATCCGAAGGAGAAGGAGTTTGATGCCGTATTCATAGGAAGGTTTCATCCTCAAAAAGGCGTGGTAGAGCTAATAGATATATGGAAAATGGTCTGCAATGAGAAACCCAATGCTAAGTTGGCGATGATAGGGGTAGGTGAACTCGAAAGTCAAGTTAGGGAAAAAATAAAGAGAAACAATTTGGAAAACAATATTATCCTCTTCGGTTTTAAAGACGGTGTTGAGAAACTTAAGATATTTAAGGATAGCAAAATAGTCGTTCACCCAGCAATATACGATAGTGGCGGAATGGCACCTTGCGAGGCAATGGCATGCGGGCTTCCAGGAGTAAGCTTTGACCTTCCAGCTTTAAGAACCTATTATCCTAAGGGAATGTTAAAGACACCATGCTTCGACTTAAAAGGCTTTGCTGAGAACATCCTCAAACTCCTCAATGATCAAGAACTCTACATGAAGCTTTCAAAGGAAGCAATAGAATTAGCTAAAGAATGGGACTGGGATAAGAGGGCTAAGGAGCTTTTAGACGCGATAAACTCACTAATTAAGAACTGAAACCATTATGGCCCTAAGCAAGGTTGAGCCTAGTTTTCTCACGGAGCGCGCTAAGGCTTGTCAATTATTCTTTTTCGAAATGCTTATTTCATAGCTCAGCACGCGCTATTGCCGGTGGCTACATCGTTGCTACGCGAAAGGTACAAAGCATCAACTCATGGAATTACCGATTGAATATTATCATGTGAAGTGCGGTAAGCTAAAATATATAGTACCCGCTAACAGATTTGGTTATTATGTGCCTTACATGGCTAAACTGCAATATGGATTCCTACATATAAGTGAGGGGGATATAGTTATTGATGTTGGCGCTTTTCCTGGAGATTTCACTCTTCACGCATCAACGCTAGCAGGAAATTCAGGCAAGGTTATTGCAATAGAGCCACACCCTAAGAATTTTTCTTTATTAAAATTAAATGTCATGGTCAATAATCTTAAGAATGTGTTTCTAGTGAATAAGGCAGTCTCTTCGTATGAAGGAAAAGCTTTGCTAGCTGGCTTCAACGTGGATGCGCACTTATCAGATTCTGAGGGAATCGAGGTCGAGACGGTCACATTAGACAAATTATTACTAGACTTAGGGGTGAACCACGCTGATGTTGTTAAGATCGACGTGGAGGGAAACGAAGAGTCTGTGCTGAGAGGTTTTTCAATGATTAAAAAGATAAGAGAAGTGGTTGTGGAAATTCACGATGCGTCATCATTCCGTTATGTCATTGAGCGTTTAATAAAAGAGGGATTTCGCATCTACATCTTAGATAATGCTCTAATCTTTAGAAACTTTATCAGCAATATATTAACTTCTTGCTTACCAGATTTAATCCTAGCCGAGCTTAAATCTAGGCTTTTCATGTCAAAGTCTTTGTTAAGATACTTGCTCAAATTACAGGAACATCCAGCACCAGCTTGCCGAAGGGGCAGATTCAGGGTAATTTATGGTAAAAGGCAGAAGTAACAACTTGTCTACTGAACCTCTAGTTTCAGTGATAATACCAACATTTAACAGGAAAGATGATTTGTTGTTATGCTTGAATTCCTTAAAGAACTCAACCTATCCTAATTTAGAGATTATAGTTGTTGACAACGCATCTACAGATGGCACGTATAATGCTGTCAAGCAGATTTTTCCAGATGTAAAAATAGTCATAAATGATAGGAATCTAGGAGTTACTGGAGGAAGGAATAGAGGTGCTATCGAATCTAGAGGTGATTACTTACTCTTTTTAGACCACGATATGATAGTCGATAGGCAAATGATAGAAGAGCTTCTGAAAGTCGTAATGGTCGACCCTAAAATAGGTATAGCTGGTCCCATCATTTATTATTATGATGAGCCAAGCAAGGTTTGGGCCGCTGGCACCTTCATAAACATGTTAACGGGAAAAATAAGCTTTAATGACAAAGCAACCAATATAAAGTACTTTGAAGTGCAAGTTATACCTGCAGCCATCATGGTGAAACGGGAGGTTCTTGATAAAATAGGCTTGTTCGATGAAACTTTCTTCGCTACTTATGAAGACACAGATTTTTGCTTTAGGATTAGGAAGGCCGGCTATAAAGTGGTATGCGTACCAGAGGCTAAGGCTTGGCATAAGATTCCTATAGATTCAAAAACTCAGGAGTTGCGTCTGCTCAGCAGGTCCTACTACATAGCTAGAAATAGGATTATATTCATGAAAAAGCACGCCAGACTCGCAAATTTCCTAGTATTTCTGATTTTATTTGTGCCTATTTATACAATATATTACACTTGGCGAGGTCTCAGGTATTGGAAGCTTCGCTTCATCAAAGAATATTGGCGAGGTCTCTTTGATGGGCTTAGGAATACGCTTTAATTTGAAAGTCCTTGTCAAAAAGTTTTCTCCATACCTTCCGTTAACGTATACAGACATGATAGCAAGGTCGTTAAAGGGTTGTAGAAGTATATTGGACGTTGGTTGTGGACGAGGCGAGCTTATGGAAAGCTTAAATAGAAGGGTTAGTGCCTATCGTGTTGGCTTAGATTTGTATCACCATATCTGTATAAAGCAAAGAAAAGACGATCCTATGACAATCTTATACGGGCAGACGCAAGGTGGCTCCCAATAAGACCTAAGAGCTTCGATGGAGTACTTTGCTCCCAAGTTTTGGAGCATTTAAGCAAAAGTGAGGGGTTACAGTTGATTGATGATATAGAAAAATTGGCTTCGAAAAGAGTCGTCATAGGAACGCCTAACGGTCCTCATGCACCGACAGATCATGATATTTACACAGTCCCCTCACAGAAGCATAAAGATTATTTCACTTTTTTAGACTTCTCCGCTAGGGAAGGATACATCATTAGAGGCCAAGGCTTAGAACTAATCTATGGTGATAAGGGACTCATGAGAAAGCTACCGCGATTTCTAAAATTAATAGTTAGCATACTTTCATATTTGGCTAGCCCTTTGGTATACTTGATTCCACAAATTTTAGCGCACATCATTTGCATTAAAGACTTGAGAAAGCTGTAGTTATATCATGAATGAATATCACTTCGTCTCGATAATAATTCCAAACTATAACGGCAAGCAATTCATAGAAAGTTGCTTAAGAACAGTATTGGCTACTGATTATCCAAGGTTCGAAATAATAGTCGTAGATGATGGGTCAACAGATGGTAGCGCGGAACTGGTAGAAGAAAGATTCGGTCAAGGTAATCGTGTAAGACTTGTTCGTCAGGATAATAAAGGAGCCGCAGCTGCGAAAAATACAGGAGCCAAAGTCGCTACTGGCGATATTCTTTGCTTCTTGGATAACGATACCGAGGTTGAGCCAAGCTGGTTAAAGAATTTAGTTGGAGTCTTGATGGGTGATGAGAAAGTTGGTGCAGCTCAGAGTCTGCTTTTAGACTTTAAGAATAGAAATACGATCCAAGTGGCTGGGGTTAAAATAATACCATATCTTGGCTTAGCTGTGCCAATAATGCAAGGACATAGTATTTATAAAATAAAGCTTAATCAGATAGAAATATGCGGATTAAGCGCCGCATTAGCTGTTAAGAAGCACGTATTTTTTGAAGTTGGCGGTTTTGATGAACATCTAGCAAAGTATACTGAGGATCTTGACTTTAGCTTGAGGATTTGGTTTAAAGGATATAAAATACTCTTAGCTTCCCGCTCAATAGTATATCACTGGACTAAACCGCCTAAGATGAGGACCAGCGCAGGTTTCTCCTCCTATGATTTTAACTTTCACTTGACCAAGAATTCCATAAGGTTCGTCTTGAAGAACAGTGATTCGTTGGAATTGCTTACCTATCTCCCATTAAATTTACTTTTCCATTGTGCTAGAATTCTTCTTCTGATGAGAAAGCGTGATTTTCATGCTGTGATGGGTATACTTAGAGGTTTTCTCTGGAACCTTGTAAATCTTCGCGACACCTTCATAGAAAGAAGTAAAATTCGATCAGTTCTAGTTAAAGTGAAAGTTCCGAGTGCTTACAGACTTCCCCTCAGAAGAGGTCCCTTATGTCGTTAATTAATTCACATACACCTAAAGTTTCCATTATTATTCCAAGCTATAATAGCATGAGGTTCATTGACAAGTGTCTGCACTCAGTTTTAGCCACTGATTACCCGAACTTTGAAGTCATATTCGTTGATGATGGTTCAACTGATGGAAGTTTAGAATATGCTAAGAAAACTTTCGGCCATGATAAACGCCTAAAAGTTATTAAGAATCCTAAAAAGTTAGGTCTCGCAGCAAGCAGGAATGTAGGAATAAGAGTAGCTACTGGTGATTACATCGCTTTTATAGAGACAGATATGGAAGTTGAGCCCGATTGGCTCAAGGAAGCACTAAAAATTTTAGCATCCTATAGCTCAATAGGGGGTGTTTATTGTAAAGTTAGAGATATAAATGAAAGAGATAGAATACAAGCTGCTGGCTTATTGATTCTTCCTCATACTGGCTGGGTAGTTAATATAGGCTTATGGGAAAAAGATCTTGGACAATTTGATAATTTGAAAGATACGATGGCGGGAGCCGTGGGACTCGTAGTTAAGAGGAAAGTAATAGATTTGATAGGTAACTTTGACGAAAAACTTACGCATAACATAGATGACATTGACTACTGCTGGAGAATCTGGTTAGCGGGGTATAGAATAGTTACAGCACCTAAAGCTATTGTCTATCACTGGACATTTAAACCGTCAAAAATTAGGGAGCTCACCATAAGTGAAAGGCTTTGGGAATATCACTTCAATAAAGCACTAAGGATGATATTTAAAAACTATGAAGCGAAGTCTCTCCTAAAGTATTTTCCGGCATGTCTAGTTCTTCATTTCCTAAGAGCTATAGTCAATATCTTTAAAGGCAACGTCGTACCAATATACTCCCTTTTTAAAGTAATCTACTTCTTTCTAGTCAATATGCGTGATAACGTTATCGAAAGGCATAAAGTACAAAGGATAAGGAGGTTTCGTGATCAACAACTCCTTAAAAGATTTGCAATAAGCCTAAACGATTATTTTAGTTATATCAAGAAAGTTAAGATGTTAACTTACCAAGTAAAATCGCTTAAGGAGGATAACAAACAATTATCTCTCGATATCGGAGCTGGAGAAAATCCGAGAGGCGATATTAATGTTGATATAAGAGTTATAAAGGGCATAAACGTGGTTTGCCATGCCCTTTATCTTCCCTTTAGAGGAAATTGCTTCTCACACGTCTACTTAAGCCATGTGTTAGAACACTTCACCTATAGGGAAGGCCTGTACTTGCTAAATGAAATTAATAGAGTACTTAGAAAAAAGGGTACATGCGAAATATGGATTCCCAATTTTCAAGCAATAGCAGTCTTATTTGCTTGGATTTCAGGCAAACCTAGAAAGAGTAAAAACGGATCTCTAATGGTTTTACCCATGTTATCAGGAGATCAAGACTACGCTGAAAATGTACATAAGTCATTATGGACGGTAAAACTCTTAAAGCTTTACTTGAACTCAGCAGGTTTTAGATTACTGCGTGTCGAAGGAGAGTCGAGAATACCCTTGCTAAAGAAGTTCCTACCCAATAGGTGTGTTGTTATTCATACAATAGCTGAAAAGGTAGATGTTTAAGGGCTATGTAATATTAGCTGAGGAGCTTAATGTGGTTAGAAGGGTGCGCTAGAGGTAAAAAGTTGGTTTAAAGGAGTAGCACAATCTATTCGTTTCTGTGAAGATGTTATTATACTTAAAATGCTCTTAACATTAAATAAGCTATTGACACAGCTACTCAAAATCTTATCATACATCATTATACGTCTTATTCCATTGAGACACCCATTGAGATCCGTTTTTAGACAGACATTCCTTGAAAATATCATTAGCTCTCGAATCGTAGAGTATCCCTTTGTCTTTAAAAATTTGGTGAACTTCCCAAAAGGAGGAAAAATACTTGACGTCGGATGTTGCTATAGTTTACTATCTATACAGCTGGCTAGCATGGGCTATGAAGTATATGGTTTAGATGTAGAAGAATATCATTATACTCACCCGAACTTTAGATTCGTGAGAAGCGATATACGTAAGACGAATTTTCCTGATGAGTATTTTGATGTCATAGTGGCTGTTTCTACTATAGAGCATGTGGGAATCCCCTTCTCTTTCTCAAAGCAAAGGCCTCTTAAGGGAAAAAGTGTAAGAGGGGATTATGAGGCAATGAAAGAAATTTATAGAATTCTTAAACCATTAGGAATTTTATTAATAACTCTTCCAATCCGAGGGAGTTTTGTTGAAACTAGCACGCATAGGATATACAATAAAAGGGAGCTAAATAAACTTCTTAAAGGTTTCGAAGTTGAATCAATGGAAGTTTTTGTAAATAAATCAAACTGTTGGTTACCCTCCACTTTTGATGAAATTGAGAAGATACCTAATGAGGCTTTATTTGTATCAAAGCCAGAAAGATGAAAATAAATCGTGAGAATAATTATGTCTCATACTCTTGAACATCACCACATAATTATGCATCTCATTCCGAATGTAAAAGGAAAGCGGGTACTTGATGTAGGTTGTGGCAAGAGCATCTACGGATACCTGATACGCGCTTTAAGGGAAGGGGATGGAGCTTACATGGTCAGTATCAATATTAATTTGCGTTTTCTGAGTTTGTGAAGAAGTTCATAGTTTATGACGATGTAATACTGTGCTACATAAGAAAATTACCTTTTAGGAGTGATAGCTTCGACGTAGCTGTAGCTACCGAAGTGATAGAATGTGCCAGAAAAGGGGAAGGTTTTCAATTCGTTGAGGATCTGAAAAGGATAACAAAGGGCAGAATCTTGCTCACTAATCCTGCTAGGGGCCGGGGTGTCCGTGATGAAAAGCCTTCATTGGGGAGAGAATATCTACATTATTTGTCAGCTTGGGATGTGGAAGATTTTAAGAAGACTAGCTTTAACGTTAGAGGGGTAGGCTTCCGTTTTCTAAGGCTTAGTAGCAGGATGCGCTACATACCCACTTGCTTAGCCATTTTATTCACGCCTATTTCTTTTTACGTACCAAAGTTTTCTGGATTCCTTATAGCATGACGGATGAAATCTCTATGAGGATTCGAGATCTGCTTCAAAGGATGTTGAGACCTCAGTTTTTGATCTTACTCATAGCGTCTATGCTTA
>Ga0208313_100287_pt1 | contig 14450 bp, 10 predicted proteins | sample OSP_15_2_FD_187142 | JGI IMG/M metagenome (GOLD analysis project Ga0208313, IMG submission 187142) | Extremophilic microbial mat communities from Yellowstone National Park, USA - OSPB_Slides-mat_host_7_15 (SPAdes) (version 2) | ecosystem: Environmental > Aquatic > Thermal springs > Hot (42-90C) >... | reverse complement strand
GCCTTGATCAGATCCTCCTTAGCCAGTTCGACCTCTCCCTTCTGGTTTGACATCTTTTCAGCAGGAAGACGTCGAAAAATAAAAACTTCTCGCTAATGCCGACTTTCCCGTATTACCTCCCTAAGATTCCCATAACTGCTGTATCTCGAGCTGTCCTGTTTCCCGTATCGCCTCAACCTCCTCACGAACTCGATCTCGAGGCCGAAGTACTTCGGGACCAGCTAGTCCTGCTCTACACGACGTACCTGTCCTGCCTCACTGCGACTAGTAACTTGCTCTCCTTAGTGTCCTTGTCCTTCCGGTATCTAGGTGCGCTCACGTGCCTGATGCATCGTATTCCTCCTTCAACTTCAGCAGTGAGAAGCACTACCAGGCCTCATTGCTCTTCTGCATCGTGGCCTGCCCGTTGGCACTACCGAGTGCCTCCCTGTACTTCTCGTAGTAATTGTCCCACGTAGCTTCGAAGTCCACACGTCGTTGCTGGAAGAACTACTGCTCATGTTATGGTATGCGGAAGAAAATTCTAAACAAAGGCTAGGGACTTTCCCCTTGAATATAGTCCATTAATCAAGGTGAAATTTAATAGATGCTACGTTCAAAAGCCTCGACATTAATCCGTTTATGCGAAGACGGTTCGGCCCAGAAAGATGAGGAGTTCCAGCTGTGCGACTGACTTCCCTAATCACCTTACAAGACGCATGGTAACTTTGGAGAGTCAGTTAACAACTGAACTGGAGACATAGAGTGTCCTCCAGGTTCTGAAGGAACCTCTTTAAAACCTGGTAGTTCTCCAGGAGTACCTCAGTACCCCTTTGCGTTATGGCTAGGATTAGATCTCCCCCCAGGACAGCCTTCTCCTCAACCAATCCGTCCTTAAGGAGCTCCTTGAGCTCCCTCTTCAGTTCCCTTTCGTCGAGTCCAGTATATTCACCTATTTCTGATACGCTCAACTCTCCCTCCAGTAGTAGGCCTAGGATCATCAGTTGTGATATCTTCATTGGTTTACTTTAAGGAGAGGTTGGATAAAAACGCAAACTAAAAGTTCAGAGTAGGCCTCCTCCCTCTTCTCCTGAACCATAAGTAGACCGCTACTATTAGGATCACCACTGGTACCAGGAGGTATTCATTGACTACGTTCCTGGATCCAGACGCACTCATCGGAGGATGAACGTTAGTGGTATTGGTGACGCCCACGGAGGTGTTCTCCTTCGAAGTCCCCGAGCTGGTGTTTGTGGACTTGGTGGGACCGGAGGTGTTTGTGGTGTTACTCACCTGAGGCGTGGTATTGGTGACCAAATTTGGATGCACCACGGGGAGCTTTGGACTAAAACTGTTGGTGAGGAAGGCAGGATCTTCGTTGCCCACCGTTGCTAGAACAAAATTGCCTGTGTAAATCACGTTGACGTTGGTCGATGCCTCTGCGGTGTCTCCGCCGAAGGAATAGACGCTGGGAAACGGCCTCAGGGAGCCGTTGTAATAGAAGAGGGCCAGGTATGCGTTGAGCTGTTTGAACGTGGCTATGGCACCGTTTCCACCCCCTCCGAAGACCAGTTCTGCGTCGTAATAGTTTATGGACACTGGAGTTTGATATCCTGAAACGTACAGAAACGCCTTCTTGGCGGGCACCTTGACGAGTACGGAATCGAAGGTTAAGCCCTTCATCGGGTACTGTGAACCGTTCTGAATTACCATGACCCAGAACTTGAGCTGAACCCCTAACCCCTGCAGGACGCTCACGTTCACGGAGAGCTCGAGGGATAGGGGTAAGTGATACGTGTAGTTCCTAGTGATGTACGTGTAGTAGAATCCGTTCTGGAATGGTGGGTAGACAGCACCCCTTCCGGTTATCGAGTTGTTGGTAAGAGTAGCATTGACGGAGGTCACGTTAAGGACGCTGGACTGGTAGCACAGGACTGAGTCGTTCGTAAGGAATTCGGCCACGTTCTGTACCCAGTAGGTCTGATTGCCCTGACCGGTGTAGACCACGAGGGGGACGTTAAGTTGGAGGGAAGCAGAGTAAGGGGAAACGTTGAGGATTCTGGCTGAACTGTCATGAGCTAGAATGGAAGATACGTTGACCCAACCTAGTACCACAGGTGCCCTCACAGTGTAAGGAACAGGTGTGCCAGACCTGTTATAGATACCGTACGACGCGATACCCATGGGGAAGTACTCCCTGGACTGGGAGAACGGGTTCGGGTAAACTGATGAGTAGGTTACGAACCCATAGACCGGAACCGTGTAGTTAAGCAAATTTGACACCTTGACGTTATACTCCCCTGCTGGTAAGGTCAGGGTCGCATTCACGAAGTTTCCAGAACTCAGGTGGGTTCCCTTGGATAGGAAGACCGTCTGGTTTTGTAAGTTCGAGATCATTACCTCCAGGGTTGAGTTGGAGACGAAGAACACGTGGAGGTTAAAAGGGTAAGTGAGGTTCAAGGTGTAGATCTCGGAGTAAAAGGGGAATAGGGTGAAGGTAACGTTTGCAGGTTCCACGCTGTAGTTGAGGCTCACATTGACGTCCTGAAGGTAGGCGTAAGCGACCACGTAATAGGTGCCCTGAGTAGCAAGGTAAAGGAGGGTTCCCGACCTAGCCAGAGAGATTGCACCCTGATATGGGTTACTCCCGTTCAGGAACTGAGTGAACTGCCCCTGATTCATAACCATAACTGACACGTTCCCGGTGGAGTTCCAGGAGACCTCAACTATGGAGGGTTGCTTTATCGGAAGTTGTTCAAAGACGTAATGGCCAAGCGGTAGGGTGTAAGTTCCCAGAGCAACCGAGTGAAAGGTCAAAATCCAGAACACCGAGAGGGTCAGGGTCATTAGTAGGAACAGCCTTAACATCAACATAAGTTTCGGATTCTAAATATAAATTTTATATATTAGAGTGGGAGTTCAAAGGGAGCGGAAAACCTCGCCTGGATGATTCACGGATCCATTGCGAATAGCAGTTTTATGTTATCACGTAATGCAAATTCTACTTTATCACCGCTAAGTTCTCCCGAATTCACGACTAATTACTCTAAAAGGATTCAAATAAAGTGGATTTGCAATGGAAACCTGAATGGCTAACCTCGCCTCTTACGGTAGACCCAAAATCACCTCCTCGAAAATAAGTCAGAATTAAATCGAAACAATTCTAATAATTCAACAGAGGAATACACAGATAATATGTTATCTTCTCAATTAAGAGCAAGATCAGGAGGAACCTGAGTAGTAATTACTAGAGTTCCCTTAGATAACAGGACGTCAGTTAAGGGAAAGTCGAATAACTACTACCTGAGTCTCACCACGCCCTTGAAGGTCACGAGGACGGAGTATAAGGGTAGGCCGGCGTGAAGGTGAGGAGCCTGAGCTCCACCAAGTGAAGTTCGTGAAGGGCAGGAAGGTCTTGATCCTCGGGAGGCCTTAGGGGGTCCTGACCACGTTGTAGAGCCTGAGGACCTCCCGGGAGAGGTAGGTGGTCCTGACCGCGTGGATCGTCTCCTTCACGGTACAGCCGTGAACTAGGGGCCTGAAGCTCACCTGATCCTCCGCCTCATATCTCTCACCTTTGATCATGAATTCCCCGTCTCACGGTAGACCTTCACGTCCCCAACAGAGACTGCGAGGACGTAGATAACTAAGAGGTGGCGAAGTACCTCGACGCCAGGTTCTACGGCGTCGAGGACCACGAGCTTGACCCCCCGGGGAGAGGACCTGTTCCACGAGCGAACTCACGACCTCAACCTCCCTCGCCCTCCTCACGTGTCTCACCACACTCATCAGGTTCCTCCCCTCACCCTGGTCATGGCCGTGGCGTAGTTCCAGGAGAGTCCCCTCTCTCAGCCCCCGAGACCCTTCACGTACTTATCCTGAAATTCACGCTCGACCAGTCCAGTGACACTCGGACCTCCTCTACTCCCCGCAGTCTCACTCTCACCTCCCTCGCCCTCCTCAGCGTCTCTTCGGCCACGACCTCCCCGCGTAGTTCCTCACGGTCTGGGACGAGATCTGGCCCGAGTGAACCTCTCAACCGAAGCGTTCAACAGTCAGGACGAGACCGGGGCCTCGGCCACCTCCCTCGCCTTCCCAGAAAGTTCAGGTAGGACTCTATCTTACCTGCAGTTCGCCGAAGTTCTCGGCGTGAGATCGATCGTATTCCCCACGTTCTGTTCATGAATAATATGACTACTCCCTTGCATTGACCCTTTCTTACTCACAATTGAAATTGAAGATCAAATATTTTTAGAAAAGTGATCTTAAGTCTACCGTAGAGAGGCGAGGTGTTTACCCGTGGCGTAACTTACCTTCTCTAACCACTTTTAATTCCGCCACTGGCACCCCTCCTAAGGGATCATAACGGTCACCCCCAGATCATTGGGGCTGGTCGAGGGAAACTTCAATACCCATCCGACTTCTCTCTCCCATCCTCGTGAGCAATGCCCGTCATCAGTTGGGAGATCGTCAAGAGAGAATTCTTGGGTAATACTACATGAACATAACCGATGTCAAAACGATATTTATAAAATTGAAAATAACGAATTGAAAATAACGAGTAGTTACGTGAAAGAGTTACAGTCTTCCGTCCCTTTGAAGCCCCTCTTCTATAGTGTCGTGGGCAAGGTACGAGTTCATTCCACGGAATGTTAGTCCATGAAGAATATTCCATTAAATTCGTCTAAAGATAACAAAAAAGTGGAAGGTTTTTAATACCTCGTTACATTCACCTCACCCTGAATGGCTAAATCGCTGGAGAAAGTGAGGAAAGAGGAACCTAAGCGGGAGATCGGCGTCCTGGACCTTGTCTTCATAAGCCTAGGTGGGCAATCTCCCTTCCTTAGCGTATTGACCTACGGTGTGGCAGTTTACCTCTATGTAGGCCAGGCAGCCTCCCTAGCCATAGTCCTAGGCACTTTACTGGTGCTCCTAAACGGGCTAGTAGTCTACAGGTTGTCGAGAAAGTTCACAAAGACTGGGGGGTATTATACTTACGCCTACTATTCTCTGTCAAAGAGGCTGGGATTTGAGACAGGGTGGCTTTACCTCCTCTACTCCACCATGTATGGTTCTGCTTACGTCCTAGGAGCTTCGTATATCCTCTCCACCATATTGGAGATACCTTCTCTATTAATAGCACTGCCCATTCTAGGCATATCTAGCCTGTTTGCGGTTCTTGGCATAAGGCCAACAGCCAAGTACGCAATAGTTGCTAGTGTCATGGAGATCGGGATGATGTCTGCTTTGGCAGTTCTGTTCATGGGATCTACCCATTTCTACCTCTACAACCCAGTACCTTCTAACTTGAACCTCTCTTCATTGGCTTTGGGTATTCTCTTTGGTTCCAGCATTCCCACAGGCTACGGTTCCATAACCCCACTATCAGGAGAGGTAAAGAATCCAGAGAAGAGCGTACCTAAGGCCATAGTGACTGTCATACTAATGGGAGGCCTGTTGGCGGCTTTCGATATATACGGCATAACAGATCACTTGATATACTTCCATATGTCGGCTAACAATTTAGATCTGCTTCACCTCATAGAAGATAGGTTCGGGTTACTTACGTTAGCGTTTGTACTGTTCGCGGCTGCCAACGACGGGATATTGGCGACTCTGAGTTATTTGATGTCAACCTCGAGGACTATATTTGCAATGGCCAGAGGAGGATTCCTCCCTGAGTCCTTGGGAAAGCTAAACCCTGGTAGAGGGCCCGTTAACGCAGTTTTGGTATCGATCGTTGCGTTCTTTGTGATAGTCTTGGGCGGAGAACTGCTGTCTAACTTCAACGCCTTCCTCGCCTTTACGGTGGCTGGTCTGGTGTCGCTTCTCTCCAACTTGTTCGTTCACCTCGCGTCAGACTTCTCACTTTTCAAGATCTCCTTGAGCAAGATGTCGAAGAGAGTGGGTTGGCTTACCCTCTCCATTGGGGCCATCCTCTTTTCATGTTTTGAACTATTTCAGTCTATATCTAAATCCTCTCCAGTAATAGTTTATTTCTTCATGGGATCCATAATTTTGGGTTTCTTGGCAGCTGAAGTCATGGAAATGAGCAAAGCTGAGGATAAGGCGGAAGATAGGGGAGGAGAGTCGACGCACAGTCAAGCTGAAGTTTAGTCTTTAAAACCTGTTTACTTTTCTCTCGTGATGATGACCGTGGGTCGGCTCCTTAATCTCAGGTAACTCCCCCTTCATGAACCTCTCAAGTGCTAGCTCCACCGGATAACCTTTTCCAAGGTAAATCTTAGCTTTGGACTCGAGGTACCTCAATCCTGGAGGACCGATTTCTGCCACTATGAAGGCCTCCGCTCCCCTCTCCAACGCAGATTTCAGCATGTGAACGCCTCTGGCGGCCATGGCGTACTTAGCTGGGTTCTCATACTCCTCAATGAGCTTGACGTCGCTCCCCACCTCATATATCCTTACGACCTCTCCTTCACCTGGACCGTCAACGACTCCGCCAGTGACTGGAACTGCTACCCTCATTTTACGACCCCACTTTCAGTAACTTCTCACCCAGAGATCGTATTCTTTCCTTCAGTCCCTCCAATTTCACCGGCTCAGTAACCTTTAGGTCCTGGAAGTACTCCACGTAGATTTCCATCTCCCTCAACATCTCCTCAGGGGTCGAAGGTCTAGACTCCGCTACAATTCCCAGGTGTCCCCTGCCTTCCTCGGTCAGCTCATACTTTCCGTCCTCTCTCTTCCTGATCAGTCCTTCCTCGACCATTGTGGCGAGTAAGGGGTAAATGGAGCCAGGAGATGGTCTCCAAAATCCCTTGCTCATGTCCTCCAGGCTTCTTATAATTTCTACCCCGTTCTTAGGTGATTCCCTTAAGGAGGCGAGGACCAGGAACCTAAGTCCTCTCCTATGTCTCCAGTGTCCAGATCCAGGATGGATCATAAAAAGAACTCTCAGAAGTAATATAAATAGCTATCGGAAAATCGAGTCGATTTTTCGTTTCGATCGTCCGTGTCTAAATAAGTATTTTGCAAAAGTTTATATTCGAGGGGAGGTCAATCACATTCATGAAATCGGCTACAGTAGTAGGCATAGTTGCCGTGGTCTTGATACTCTCCTCTGTGGTATATTTCATGGAAATCTCCACGGTTCATAATTCATCCCAAACTAATACCGTAAAGCCAATTGTAATCACGACACCTTCCTCCACACTGCTTCCCACAGTGGCACAGGCCAGTAGCGCTACTGGCCAGAACGGGTACGTTGTAGGAGCGTGGCTTGAGGTAAGTAATTTATCTGGGCTACTTCCCACGAACACCACTCCAGGTATACTCGTCCAGAATTTGAGCAAGAACTTTGGAACGACCTATTTAGAAGTTCTCAGTAATAAGAACTCCACGGCGGTCTCCCTTCTCTCAACAGTAACTTCTCCCAACGCCACAGCTTACTTCAGAAAGCTTGCGTTAATCCTTATGGCAGGTTACAACTTCAATGTGAACAAGTCTGGCGAGTTAGAGTACGTCTATGGTAATATATCGTCAACAGGATTGGCTTTGGGTTACGACGGAAAGTATCTGGTTGCAGACCTCGTCAAGGGTACTTCGAATCCAGCTCAGTCCGCTTTAAACCTCTTAATGATACAATATCAGGATGTACTGAATTCAAGGCCCCCAACTCCGTCCCCGACCTCTATCTTTCCTCAAGAGCAGGGCATGAGAATGGTTAGCTGGGCCTATGTGAATTATACCGCACTCAGGGGCGTGAACTTGACCCAGTCCTTATATAACAACTTAGGGAAGTATGCTAATGATCTCAGGCACTATGAATCAGCTATGCATCAGCCCGCCATCAATTTGACCTTGGCTTATGCTGCTGTATACGCAAACTCCACCTCTCTCCTCTCAGTACAAGTCGCCGAATTCAACTCCAGTCAACAGGCTCAATCACAATATCAGAGCGCCTTAAACTTCTTCCAGTCATACGTTAACTACACAGGTCATAGTGCAATAGTCTCCACAGGCCAACTAGATGGCTCCACTTACTTCGTAGCCAACCCGAATCCGCTGAACAACAACACCTTGATACTCTACGCGGTGAGCGGAAACTATCTCGTCACTGAGTTGAATTTTGCCAAGGCGGCCAGCCAATCTCTACTGCTAAGTTACCTGGGCTCACTTTTACAATACTTATAAAAGGAGAGTTCAATTCCACATTTTCTTTCCTTATATCTTTGGACAAGGTTAATATAAGGGACATGCAACCTTATTGTGATGAAAGTATCTCTTATCGTGATAGGTTTAGTAATAATGAGTTCAATCCCAGTCATTCAGTCGACAGCCTACGCTCAGTATTACGGTCCTCAGTTTCAGGGCATCAGTCAGGGATCACTACCTGAGAGTGCTGGGGTATGTATATCAGTGTTCATACCTCCCAAGGACATGAACTACCTTCTCCTCTTGGCCCAGGAGGTGGGCAATCATCAAATAAAACCACTGAACAGGACTCAATTGATATCCCTTTTTGGAAACGTGGAGGAGGAGGCTAACTTAGTTCATTACTTTAAGTCCAAGGGATTTCACGTAGTCTACCAGAGTCCTTTCTCACTGATGGTATTGGCTAACGCGTCTCTGGTGGAACAGGTATTCCAGACTAAACTAGGTCTATTCAACGATCAGGGGGAGATTTACTATAGGCCCCTGACTCCCCCAGTCGTTCCTCTCCAACTGGAGGGGGTGCTCATAGCCGGTCTCACTAACTTCACTCAAATCATGCCAGAAGACATAGTCCTGGGCCGTCTAGGGACTCAAGGACTAATTCCATCAACTTCTCCCACCAACTATTACGGATTTCAGTTCTCTGCACTCTACTACACTCCCCAGGAATTACAGGGGGCCTACAACGTAACTCCTGCAGGTAAGAACGTCACGGTGGCGGTGATAGACGCCTACGGGGATCCAGAACTTGTTCAGGATCTCAAATCCTTCGATATACAGTTCCATCTTCCTCCCATCAACCTCACCATACTCCCTGTAGGAGCTTATCACCCCATCTTCGGAATCTTCTCTGGCTGGGATGCAGAGACCGCCCTCGACGTGGAGGCAGTCCACACCATGGCTCCCTACGCTCACGTGATAGCCGTTATAGCATCTAACCCAGGGGCAGCGTTGTTCAATGCGGTAGACCTCGTGGTATCAGAGGACTTAGCCCAGGTAGTGTCCATGAGTTGGGGGTTGCCCGAGAACGTAATAGGGGCCTCAGGATTTTACGCATACTTCCAAGGTATGAGTACACCGAATTACCCCTTCTTGGACTATTACTTTGCTCTAGGTGCAGCCGAAGGGATAACCTTCTTCGCCTCCTCTGGAGATACAGGTGCATATGACGGTACTACTACGACATACGGTGGAGTTAACTTTCCTGCTTCATCTCCCTTCGTAACTGCAGTTGGGGGAACGTCACTATACTTGAACGTCACAAAGGGCTCGTTAGAGAACAAGAACGCCAGTGCGAATTACGGGTTTGAAACTGCTTGGAGCGTTCTACCGCAGTACTTCTACCCCTCGGTATCCAGTGTCTCTTCTGGTGGGGGCATGAGTACGCTTTTCCCAGCACCATGGTATCAGATTAAGTACCTCCATGCGAACATGAGGGAACTACCTGACGTGGCCGCTGACGCAAACCCTTACACTGGGATGATAGTGTACGTTGAGGGGGTTCAGGAGGTCATAGGAGGTACATCCCTGGCCTCCCCCCTTTGGGCCGGAATGATAGCCGATGCTGAATCTGTCTTGGGGCATCCGTTAGGGTTGCTCAATCCCGCCCTATACTGGATCATGAACTCCTCACTTTACGATAAGGCCTTCCACCCCATATATCAGGGATTCAATGGACTATACAGTTCGAGGAATGGTTACAATATGGTCACAGGTCTCGGGTCACCGAACTACGGTTACCTCCTCGCCGCTTTCAAGGAATACGAGTCTCTAAACCAGCTGGAGGTATCGGTCTCCACATTTTCGTCAAACTCCACTTACCCTTGGTACCCATATAACGCCACAGTGAAAGTCGTAGCGTACATTTCGTTAGAGAATGGTACTATAGTGGATCAAGGCAACTTCTCCGCATATATCTATACCACCTCAGGATTCTTGCGAACTGTCCCGCTGATCTTCAACGGGACTTATTGGAACGGAGAGTTCACGGTATCACCTGGCGATCCTGCCAACATTTGGAGTGTCATAGTCAATGGTACTTCCTCTGGCCTGGGTGGTGTCGGGCAGACTGACATAGATATAGGTGACTCCCTAGTCATAGTTCAACCTGTTCCCTTCCCCTTCTCCTTCCCTCTTCCTCTCAACGAACCGATTCCCATCCAGGTCCAACTGACCTCCGTGAACGGCACTCCCCTAAGTAACATGACCGTTAACGCTTACCTGGTTAGGGACGGAAAGACGGTATTGAACCTGACTCTCTTACAGGTACCCCAGCAACCTGGTATCTATGAGAACCAGTTCTCACTCTTACCTGGAATGCCTCAGGGAACGTACCTACTTGTAGTGAACTCCTCTCTAGGTTCAGCGTACACATACCTCTACTTCGGCCCAGCGGTTTACGGAACCGTATACACTCCAGTGATTGACGGAATGCCTGGAGTTGCACCCGGACAGAACGTAACGTTCTTTTCAGAGACCATCAGTAGCTTCGGCCTGGGTCTCTTCTCATCAAATGTCACTGCCCTCGTGTATCATAACGGTACCTTAGTGGCGCAGGTTCCCCTAGTCCCTGCACCGGAGTCGATCCAGTATGGGGTGTTTTACCTCTTCGGACTAAAGGAGGCGAACTTCACCATCCCCAGCAATTTCACACAAGGTTTATATCAAGTGATCTATGAGGCCAGTGTAAACACATCAGTAGGCATAGAGGAAGGAAACTTCACCACCTGGTTCTACGTTCTCCCCTCTCAGCTACTCGTGTCCCTCAACGTGACTCCAGTGGTCTATGAAGGTCAACAGGTCAATGTGATGGCTAACATAAGGTATCCAAACGGTAGTGAGGTAACTCAGGGTAGTTTCACTCTCACCCTGATACCTTCAGGAACCGGATACGAGTCCCTCCTGGAGGAATCTAGTTTCGGCGTTCCTCTGCAGTACAACTCCTCCCTGAGGGAGTGGGTGGGCCACTTCCAGGTACCCTCGTACATCAACGGTAGTATGTTCAGGGGCAGTCAACCAGGGGTTATCTCTGGCCCATGGAAAGCCATAGTGGAGGGCACGTCTGCTCTGGGTTATCCAGCCTTCTATGTCACTGACCTCCAGGTCATGCCTCTGACTTTCCTGGGTAACGTGGTGTTAGAACAGGGAGACTCCGTCTATTCATCCCTGTACAACGGCTCTAGTTACTCCTTCTACCAGGTTTACTCTCCGTTGATGACTGTAAAGGGGACGAACGTGAACCTCTATGATTCCTCAGCTGGAACGCTCATATTAATAGACGCAAAGGCCTACGTCGTGGACTCCACACTCTCCAAGGTTATACTGGAGAACTCCACGTTGATCGTGGAGAGTTCCACGATCTCAGGAGAGGGTCCGGTCATAAATTCAGTCGGGTCTAACGTTACTCTCATCTCTACCGTAGTCAAGTCTAACAACTATGCCTTCAACGTCTCTGGTGGTGACGTCTTGCTCCAGGGAGCTACTATCACTGCCCCCAAGATAGCTATCTCGGTACCACAAATTCTCAACGTAACTTCTGTGGTAAAGCATAAGTTCGAAATCGTCAACGTAACAGTTACCCCAGGTTATACTCCAGTGGAGCTACTCCTGAACGGGATCCCACAGAACTTCACGTACTCAGAGGAGGCAGGTGTGTTGGAACTACACATCCCCTTCAATTCCAGTTCCCTCCCTTCGGGAATATACACGTATCAACTGACTCTCAAGAACGGTTTGACGTATAACCTGACCTTCCGGGTAGACAATTTATACGAGCAATTGAGCCTTCAGTCCCAAATCTTCAACCTAGAGGTTATTCTCATCTCGGTTGCATCAATCTTGGGAGCTCTCCTGGTTTACCTATTCTTCAGGGTGATGAGGAGATGACCAGGTTAACGTTAGCCTTGTTTATACTGTTCGTGTTATGTGCCTCTTCATTACCTTCACTGTCCCTTGCCTCCCCAATGTATCACCCTCGGTACTTCACCTTCAACGTCACCTCTGGCAACTTGGGAGTTGACCCGAGCTATTACTCCTTCGAGGCCTTCGGCTACCTTCCTCCCAACGAGACGCCGGTCGTGGTGAAGGTCGTACAGAACTTAGTCTTCAACGACACAGCATGGAAACCTTACTACATACACGTGACCATTCCCAAGGGTAATTATAGTTTCGTCCTGATGAACGTGAGTGTCAGGGAAGTCAACGGGACCCAGTTTGACAGACCTCTCTACATATTCGTGAACGGAGTACCTGTGTTTTGGGGATCCACCCAGGAGATATTAAATTCCACGGCCTCGGTAGACTTGACGCCTTTTGAGAACCTATTACAGGGTAACGTAACCTTCGAACCCGTGCTGGTCAACTTCTACGACGCGAAGGTGAACATAACTGGGCTCTACCTCTTGAACGTGACGTTGTTCATGTACCCAGGTCAGAAACCCTATGGGCTCCCCAACGGCTTTGTTCCATTGTTCGTCAATGGAACATTTCACTACAACTACTCCTACGTAATACTGAACCCGTCCAAGAGTTCTTACACGTCTCAGGTCTCGTTACCCAACGGAACCTTCAGGGTCTCCGCCCTACTCTATGAGGAGGGGGGAGGCTTGGATGAGTTCTGGTATTCCAACGAGCCTGCTACCAGGGACATTCTACTCTCCTATGACGGGCTGATAGCGGGCGTGGTTCCCCCATACGAGACCGTGTATACAGGTGGGATAGACTTGTTCTGGTGGAAACCCATGCCCAGCATAAATACGTTAGCCTTCCATACTCCCTATCAAGTGGACCTGACACCCTTCCTGGCCTTAGGAGACAAGGCCAATATCACCGTGTCTGTCACAAACCTCCAGACCGCTGAGCAGGTCAATCACTCTCCGGCGTTCTCCTGGGAAATCTCCGGAGTGCTCCTGCTCTGGATAAATGAGTCCAATCCGCTCTTGGGAGGCCACCTCACCGTGGCCTACTCCAGGTTCCTGGACTCCTCCCCCATATTCAACGGAGGATTTTCGGGACTGCACTATCAGGAGAGCGGAAACTACCTGCTGAGGTACTCCTCCACCCTGATGTTCACCCACGGTGCCGAGACGGTCTACGTGGTTCAGCAGGGGAAGTTCTACGCATCGCAATCCTTCAATCCTATCTACCAGTTTGCCTATCTGGATGAGCAGTTCTCTGAGGTGGCTACTGAAACAGGGATGTACAACTCATCCCTAAAAATCACTGGGAATTACCCGGTCACTCTCCAAATATCGGCGTTCGCTACCCCAATAACTCCGACGAACTTCATCCCATTCAACCTGTCCTATGCACAAAACGGCTCCATAGAGCTAGGGGCCACGTACAGTTACACGTTTTCTATCAACGGCCACACCACTCAACAGTACCTGAACGAGAAAGTTAACGCCACTGGAGGGTTCTCTGGAGTCATAGAGGTCATCAACACCTACGGCGGAGCGGTATTGGTAAAGCTCCTCAGCAACAACGCCATAACCAGCAAGACCTTACAGGCTCAGTACCTGATAGACGGAGTAGGGTATAGGGAGGTTTTCCTTGCCGTAGCCAAACAGAACAGGACGGTCAACTCCACAGGTTACTATCTTAAGATCGAGAGAGCCTTTAGCCCCATGGACTTCAAAGTTGATCATCAGGAGGCATATCCTCAAAGTACTCAGGAGGTATCTCTTCCTTCTCCTCGTCTCTACTATCTCTGGCCTTTCTGGACTCGAAGTTTTTCCTATTCTTCTCTTCGATTTGAATATATTCTTTTGCCGTCTCGTTGAGAACGTAGCTCAGCCTCTGGTAGAGTAGCGCCGCTTCAGCGGTGGTGAGTTGGAATCCAATCCTATTTTTTCCATCGTCTATGACTAGGAGCAGCCTGGCCTCTTGAGGAAAACCTTTCTCGTTTAGATTAGGAGAATCCATGAGCAACTCTAAGGTCTTCGGTTTCCCCTCCTTATTGAAACGTGGAATCCTTAGGACCCTCTTCATGATCATCTATTAACTATGTCAATGAGTTTTATAAACACAGGGGGTTTTAGTGACCCTTTCCGGTTTCACATGGTCTCTTGCCTGTCGGTTCCACTCGAATAACCGATCCCTTAGACTGGGGCTGAATCCTTTTTCCCGTTAATAGAAATCTTTTTATATCTGTTTATAACGAATTTTCGTCGATAAATAATGATCTCTCACACCGATGTGGGCTATGCCCAAAAGGGTGGGAGTGATTGCAGAGATGTGAGCCCCGTGCCGTTGGGCTCGAAGGAGTCCCATGACCCACCTACCGCAAGTAGGTGGTT
>Ga0208313_100286_pt1 | contig 14456 bp, 17 predicted proteins | sample OSP_15_2_FD_187142 | JGI IMG/M metagenome (GOLD analysis project Ga0208313, IMG submission 187142) | Extremophilic microbial mat communities from Yellowstone National Park, USA - OSPB_Slides-mat_host_7_15 (SPAdes) (version 2) | ecosystem: Environmental > Aquatic > Thermal springs > Hot (42-90C) >... | reverse complement strand
CTCCTTGAACTCCCTTTCACCTCTCAACTCCCCCTCGTTCTCTTTGTTTACGTTGAACAAATCTGTGGGCTCACCAGGCACGATGTCCGCACCAACGACTTTCAGTCTCGACCAGTCAGATAACACGTCACGTAAAGGCCCAGGCAAATTCTTTAGAAGTTCTGGTGTTTGCCTTACCCAGACGTTATACTCTTCACCAGTCCCCCTTAATTTCGCTCCAGTTGACAATATTACTTGTCTTTCGTGACTTAAGCCCAATAAGTCTTCAGAACCTATTACTGGTTTCCCTTCTCCTGCACTGAATTCTTTAACCGTGTTTCTGAATTCCATATACTTCGGCCCGTATTCGGGGTTACTCAATAACTCTTTGATTACTGCGTTGTTATCTCCTCCGTATTTAGCTCTCAGCTGGGCGATATACTCCACCAGATCCCTCGGAGGCGTAGGACCAACTTCAATATCGCTACGTGTTAGGACTATTCCGCCTTTATCGAATGGGTGTAAGAACCTGTCAAGTACCTGTCTTGCACTTGATCGTCCTAATCTTAACTCAGGTATCCGTGGCTCCGTGTCCCTAAGACCAGTATAACCTGTTAGCGCTACAGCTTCGTGCTCACCTTCTCCTGGTGATAAGTAGAACTCGTTATTTTTAGAAGGGATCCTCCACGCCCAGTCTCCCGTTGCGCTTTGGCTCGGTTTTATTACTACTTCTCCTTTCTCTACATCATTAATGAAGTTACGCCACGGCGTAACGTGAGCCAATAGATTGTTCTCACCTACTTCGTTTGTATACCTGTCTATGAAACTCTCTAAATCTCCTTGACCAAACGTACTTTTCGGTACTAAGTGAACCGTGTCGCCGCTGGGGAGCGTTATCTTCCATGCCTCTGTGGTCTCGCCAGTAAGGGGAGATCTGAGCGTCTCTAGTTCCGCTACTCCACCAGTTCCTCTCACTTCGTCTATCTTACTCGCTATTTTTCCCGCTACGCCAGGACCCAGACCACCTGCCAAACCACCTATGGCTGCTGCGATCCCTAACTGTTCGGGGTTCTGAGTGAATGGCGCCTGTAAAGCTGTGTTAGTTAACGCGCCACCAGCTGCTCTCCACACTGGCGTTAAGCCTGACACCTTCGAAGCCAGATCTTCGCTACCTGATAACAATTTCGTTAATGCTCCTGCACCTTTCGCTAAACCTGACTCTAATGCTAGGCCGCCTGCTTCACCTACAGCGCCTAGTACGCCACCTTCATTTGCCTCCTGCAACACTTGCGGTAACGATTGCCATTTCCCTGTCGTAACTTTCGAGATGGCTTCACCTAACCCAACGGACGACGCCTCGCCGATAAGCTCTGCGGGCAATAACTCAGGTGCAACAATCGCAGTAGCTATAGCGGGTAATGCAACTTCCGTGATATCACCTACAGTCTTAGCAATGTTTTGTCCTCCTGCCTTGTTGAACTGCGAGACCGCTTGACCGAAGTTCTCTAGGCCCTTACCTTGAGCAACATGAGATAACTCCTCTCCTGCACCACCCAATGCCTCAGTACCGTAATAGCCTACTAATGCTGAAACGTCAGCAATATCATTGAAGAACTGCTGAAACGGGTTACCTCCCTGTCCTTGTTTGTTAAGTTGTGTTAACTGCTGTTGTATTTGTTGTTGTGCTTGCTGTTCTTGAGTCTGTATTTGTTGTTGTGCCTGGTTGAGTTGTGTCAATTCTTGTTGAGCTTGAGTTTGTACTTGGCTGAGTTGGTTCTGTACCTGTTGCTGTGCTTGGTTAAGCTGTGTTAACTCCTGTTGGTCCTGTTGCTGTGCTTGTTGTAACTGACTTTGTACTTGCTGTTGAGCCTGATTAAGCTGTGTTAACTCCTGTTGGGCCTGCTGTTGTGTTTGTTGTTCTTGAGTCTGTACTTGTTGCTGTGCTTGGTTAAGCTGTGTTAGTCCTTGCTGTATTTGTTGTTGCGTCTGCTGCAATTGTTGTAAGTAGCTCTGTAATTGCTGATTGCCGGGGTTCTGTTGTAACATCTGCTCGGCTTGAGCTTGATATTGTTGTATCTGTTGTAATTCATTTTGTAATTGTTGCTTCTCTTGGTTGATTTGACTTAACTCCTGTTGAGCTTGAGTTTGCACTTGGCTGAGTTGATTCTGTACCTGCTGTTTCTCTTGGTTGATTTGACTTAGCTCCTGTTGGGCCTGAGTCTGCAATTTATTGAGTTGATTTTGTACTTGCTGTTTCTCCTGGCCGATTTGACTTAACTCCTGTTGAGCTTGTTGTTGAACTTGTTGTAACTGGCTCTGTACTTGCTGTTTCTCCTGGCCGATTTGACTTAACTCCTGTTGAGCTTGTTGTTGCACTTGGTTGAGTTGATTTTGTAATTGCTGTTTCTCTTGTTGGGTTTGACTACCATAAACGGAGTTATATGTATTCTGTATCGCGTTATTCGCAGCAGATAGCGCTCCAGTCACCGCGCTCCCGACGTCTTTCACTGCGCTAGTTATATCGCTACCCAATGAGCCGAAGAATGCACCGAGCGGATTATTCGATTGAGATTTTTGAGAAGTTGCAGCGTTAGCGACAATCGAACCGGATGGATTGTTAGTTTCAACGCTCTGAGTAGGGAGATTAACTCCTTGACTTATCATATTATCTATCATTTGTTGTGGGTTCTGCCATGGTGATGGTGAGGTTTGTTGCGGTTGTGGTGAAGTTTGCTGTAATGGTGGTGAAGTACTAACACCCTCAGTTTGCTGTATAGCACTTAATGTCCTACCTATTGTTGCTGGCACGGTTTGCTGTGATGAAGTATTGTTAGTTTGTGGTGGTAGCGGTGATGGCGAGGAACTAACACCTTCAGCGTGCTCTATACCACTTAGTATTCTACCTATTATTGTCGGCATGGTTTGCCGCGGCGAAGTTTCATGCGTTTGCGTACTAGGTGGTAGCATCAATGGTATCCCGTGATGTGGTTGTGTCATCGTTATACCTACTGGACGATTTCCGTTATTCTGTTGTTGTTGTTCCTGTCTTATACTAGGTGATGGGACTATATGAATGTCATTTGGTAATCGTACCGGAGTTCCCACTGGCGTTGTTACCGGAGTTCCACGAGTTGCACTAGGGGTAATTTCATAGATAAGTGATGGAACTATACGTATATTATGTGGTAGCCGCATTGACGTTCCATGCGTAGGTGGCAACATTAACGGTTTTCCACGGGTTGGTTGTGTTACTGTTATACCTACTGGACGTTTCTCATTGCTTTCGTTCTGCTCCTGTCTCACGCTGGGCGATGGAGCTATATGTACATTATTCGGTAATCGTACTGGAGTTCCAACCGGTGTTGTTACTGGAGTTCCATGTTGTGTTTCTTGTTGTTCTTGTTCAGATAATGGAAGTATGTGAAGTCTTAGTGGGTTGACGATTGGTTCTGGTTTGCGAATCGGTGGATTAGGTGGTAACATTAACGACTTTCCACGGGTTGGCTGTGATATTGTTATGCCTACTGAACGATTTTCTTGTTGTTCCTGTTCACTCTCATGAGGCCTTACAGTGGGTGATGGGACTATATGTCCACTAGGGTTACTTTCATGTACTGGCGTCCCTACCGGCGTTCTTACCGGAGTTCCACGGCTAGGGTTACTTTCGTTTTGTTCTTGGCTACCGACAAGTGATGGAACTATATGAAGTCTTAGTGGGTTTACTATACGTATTGGCGGATTAACGATTGGCTCTGGTCTATGTATGGGTGGTAGCATTAATGGCTTCCCACGGGTTGGTTGTGTTACTGTTATACCTACTGGACGTTTCTCATTGCTTTCTCGTTGTTCCCGTCTCACGATAGGCGATGGGGCTATATGCCCATCATTTGGTAGTCGTACTGGAGTCCCAACTGGTGTTCCTACTGGAGTCCCATGTTCTTGCCTATTTTCATGAGGTCTTATGATAGGTAATGGGAGTATATGAATTCCTGGTGGGTTTATTATTGGTTCACGTCTCGGTGGGTTTGGTTTATGTTCTGGGTGCCACTCTGGTATAATAGGATGGAAAATTCTCCATTCCTCGTGTTCTGGATGAGGTCTTACGATAGGCTCTGAACTTGGGTGCCAGGGATGGAAGATGAGTTTTTTTCTCCACTCCTCATTAGCAGCAGCTTCCCTAGCCTGCGTTTGTTCTGGCGTAGCGGCTTCAATATAAGTAAAGTGCGGCCTGTAAATCATCGCATGACACCCTGTAATAACTTCATTACGTCATCTGCGTTTTTCGCTTCTTTCAGCGTCTTCTTTATTTCACTCGCTTGGCTTGGCGAAAGATAAAACATTGTATCAGTATACGGTCTGCCGTTATACTCTTCCCTTAACTTCAGCTTATCTCCCTCAATCTTAATTTTGACTGTGTAACCATTGTTATAATGTATTTCCACTCCGTTATCTATTTTTCTGAATGTCATTAAAAAGAAGTAGGAGGTTAAAGCTAAAAAATAAAAAACGTTCGCATAGGGTTTATATACCCTGCCTTCAATATTAAATTGAGAGAAGAAATGGATTTAGAAATAGATTTAACAGAAATGCCTGAAACCGAATCCCAAAAGCAGAAATTAATCGATTCTTTGAGAGAGTTAGATATAGACTTTGAAAAGGGAGAGGATGCAATAAGGATAAAGGGCTTAGCAGGTTCCGTGTGTTGTGGTCATATAATTGTCTATCAAATTCCTGATAAAAAAATTGTATTTGAAGAATTTGGGGATGTCAATAGAATTATTTTGAATTCAACAGATGAAACAAAACCAGGAATAAAACAAATTCTTCTTGATAAATCTGTGTACGCTCGCTACGACTTTCCATATCTTATTATTCAATTCTAATTAAAGGGGTGATAAGAGAAAAATGAACCCGATATGGTATCTGGTTATTGCAGGTGTTATTTTGGAGTTGGGGTTTTGGTATTATCTAGAACGATTGAGACATTTAAAGTAAACTCTGTTTACCCATAAAGCTTTTTACCTTTCATTACGGCTATAATAAATTAGGTACCCCTATTGTTGGGTACCTCGCTCTCGGGGTTCCCCGATGGGTACCAGACTAGTCTGGTACCCCTAAATTATATGCACTAGGGGTGCCGGGGGTTAAGGTACCCTATGGGGTGCTGATGTACCCCCTTTAATTGCATAGTTTTCATTTGGGAGGTTGGGTCTCATAAGAAGGTCTACGGGCGTTAGCCTTTTCTTCTTCTTCAATTTCTTTAATAGCCTCCTCAAATACTTCCCTTACTTCATTAAAGTCACTGAATTCAACAAAAGTGTCTTCCCCTTTCTTCACAGTCTTCATATGTATAAACTTCTCACAGAGGCTATTAAAACAATTTGCTAATAGAGTTTCTTCTCATTGAATTTTGAAAAATTGTTAAGTAAGCAGTATAAGCGCTACTCATGGAATCCCGGCTTTAGAAAAATTCAAAGTGGTTAACCCTACCCGAATTGCGTGTTTTTTAGTTATAAGAGCTAGCTCTCACGATAATAGCGGTAGTGTTATCAAACTGTTAATCCTGGGGGGTTAAACCATTCCAGACAATTTTTAAGACGCCGAAAGATATTTAATAAATTGTTAATCCTATTTTACATTTATGAGCGTCAAAGAAAAGATGAGCCTAGTTCAGTTAATTCTCGTTTATCTTTCAAACCGTGGTTGCTTAACACTTGAAGAACTGGAAAGATACACAAACGCGAAACGGAACGTGCTTTTAGTCACCTTAACGAGACTCTATAAACGCGGACTTATTTATAGAAAATGGAGACATATAGCAGGGCGTAAGTATAGAGAATACTGTCTGAAGTACAGAGACGAAATCCTAGGCTGAAGGTTGTCATACGGGAAATATACGCCATAAGCTTTATATATTATATCAAACATACAGTATACATAGTGGAAACAAATGGCTAGGATAAGTTTAAACATAGATGAACCCACCCTTCAGGCATTCGACAGTTTATGGAAGACTGAAGGGTGGGAATCAAGGCAAGAAGCTATAGTTTTTTTGTTAAAACAAGCCCTTGCAAGGGGCTATATCTCCAAGGAGAAGGCAGAAGTGGCGAAAGCTGTAGGAGGTGGTAAGATATGAACATAAGAAAAGCCACGTTTAAAATAGTAAAAGACAAGCCGATAGCGCAACAAGAACAATTGCAGATATTCAGCTTAGCACCTACTTCGGAGGACGGAAAATCGGGAGAAGTTATAATGAAGATAAAGAGGTTGTTAGAACCGAGAGAGAGGGAAGTGACAATTCAAAATGACGAGAAAAGGAAAGGACAAAAAGCAAAAATAACTGATTATAGGGCCATCGTAGAAGTCCTATATGGTAAATTAGCATCAATCAAAGAGAAGGAGAAGGTTAAAGTACCCGGTGTAGGAGTAGTTGAAGTACCGAAAATCGTAGATGCCGTCGACGGAGAGATTATACTGGACTTACAGAGACAATCAAATTATGAATTTCTGAAAGAGAAACTAGAGCAGGGTATTATACAGCTCGATACACCTTACGCATTTGAATATACCGTCAAGTTGTCCGGCTCTAAGTACAGCTACTACATCAAGGCGATATACAACGTGGAAGAAGGAGATGAAATGGATGAGATAAACAACGTAACGGTCAAAAGATAATTTTTTTCTTCTGGTGTTTCTCTATGAAGAGTATTATCATGCTAAGGCCTTATCAAGAAAGCGTTATCTACAGGGCATTAGACGCATTAGATAACGGTGAGGGCGTAATAATTAACTCACCCACGGGGACGGGAAAAACGTTGATGGGGTTGGAAATAGGGAGGAGATACAGTGAAGAACACGGATTTAAGTATTTTGACGTGTTTGTGAGGACGAGGTCGCAATATACCCCGTGGGAAGAGAACGCCAGAAAACTAGGCTTAAGGTTCACCGGGTTAATGGCTAAGTCATTATTTTGTCAGTTTATCTCGAAAGAATACTACGAAGTATGTGAAATTTGTGGGGTTTCAAAGGAGGACGCAGATGAGGTGGATGACCATCAACATAAATGGACTAGGATTTATGAGAACGTAAAATGCAGCGAATGCGATGTTCCGAGAATAGATGAATGTTTCGAAACTAACAAATTAGGCGGATGTGTAAGTTATGGCGACCCCGAAGAATACATTGAAAAACTACAAAAAGTAGGAATCTTGAAGTTTGCAATCGAGACGAAAAAGAAGGGCGTCTGTGCGTACCCGAACATGGTATCAATATCTGCAGACTTCCGCATATTTTCCTATATTTACTATTTTCTGAAGTTGATAGCTACAACAGGTGAGCTTCTGATTTTCGATGAGGCCCACAACCTAGAACTACAAGAGCTGATGAGACATACCGTAAGCGTTTACGACTTTATGAGCCTCAGTCGTTCAAAGATGGAGAAGGAACTACTGAAGTTTGCGTTTAAACGCTTCATAGAGACTGAAAGCCTAGACACAAAGATCAAAGATATTCAAGGTAATGAGTTGACAATCGAAGAACTACTTCTCCAGTTCGAAGACGAGGGAGTGAAGGTCATCAAGAAGTGCAAATTTGTGCTAAGTGCTGATGACTCCTTTTTCAAGGAGAAGACGGACAAATATTACCGCGTAATAGCGAAAGACCCTTCCGTCTTGTTAAGTAGGCTAAACACAGAACGTTATGTGTTAATGTCGGGAACCATGCCGAGTGAGAAGTATCTTAAGGAGGTCTGGGGCCTTGAAAAATTCGAGTATATTGACGTTTGGAGGGACTATCACGACCAGCTAAAGGACTTTTACCATATGAACATCTTCGTCGTTGACGCCGACCTAACTTACAAGAACAGAAACGGAAACATTTACAAAGAAGTAGCGGAGTTCATCAAGGAGAACTTAAGGAAGGACGGGATAAACTTAGTCGCTACGACTTCGAAGCAAATGATGGCCGACCTATCTCTTTTCTTGCATGCGGATTTTCTGGAGAGAGACGGGAAAATAGACTTTGAAGAGTTACAGAGGTTGCCCGACGGTTCGATTATCCTTGCATACGAAGGAGGGAGACTAACTGAGGGTATAGAGTTAACGAAGAACGGAAAGTCGAGAATTAAGGCCATATTTATCGTGGGATTTCCGTATCCGGAATACAAGGACAAATACCTTAACAGTGTCATAGACTACTTGGCGGAGAAGAAAGGGCTTGATGGTAAAGCTAAGGAGGCTTTTAGGTGGTTCATCATGAAGGAGAAGGCTATTATAAAAGTTAGGCAGACGATGGGTAGAGCAATAAGGAGTCCACAAGATGAAGCAGATATATGGCTCATCGATAAAAGGTTTACGTATCGCGACATTGCTGAAAAACTGGGAATAGAGGTATCTAAATGACCGATATTGTAAAAATTATTAAACAATTAATTTTAAGTAATCCTTCCCTAAAACAAAAATTGTTAGAACAAGGCATAATTACAGAAAAAGACGATGATATAATAATTTTGAAACCAGAAGCGTTTGAAATTATGAGTAGTAACTCGGCAGATACGGCAGGCGAGAAACGAGAATGGTTAAAACAAACTCCCAAATCCATTGATCCCCCTGCCAAAATAAAAATTCAAAATGAAACAAATAGTGAATCTTCACGTAAATCTGCGGTGGAAACAAAAAATTCCCCTGCAGGTTTAAAAAATACTAATTCCCCTGCAGATAACAAAAATTCAAGATCATTACGAGAATTTCCGATAGGAACAAAAAATCCCCCTGCAGAGGAAAAAATTGAATTTAGTAAAGCTGCAGGGGGATCAATGGAAAAGTCAGTTGAAAAAACACATTCAAGTAAATTTGTCGAAGACCCGAAACATTTAGAAATAATTGGCTCAGCTAGAAAAAAAATAACTGTAGATTTCTCAGCGTTCGGAGACGAATTGAGATTTGACGGGGAGGATGTTATAATCTCTACTTCATATTATTTTCAGATAAGGTATGACGACATAATGGTTGAATGTAAACCTACAAAGAACGGTTACGTTTGCGGTGAAGACTCGTTAAAGGACGCAGTGAAAAAGATTGCAAGAATGGCAAATTACCAACCGTCAATAAAGGAAATACTTGAGTCGATAGAGTCGCGGCTACAAACACTGAAATCTAAGAATGAGAAAAGAGTGAAAGTTCATGAGTATTTCGCTAAGGCCTACCCGGAATTATGGGAGAAGATAAAGCAGAAAGGGATTTGGTACTTTATCGAAAAAAGTGAAGAGTATCATATAGGAGATGAGGACGTCAAACTATTAGCGTTGATGGCGTTCAAAATGCTATTCACTACAAAAAGGAAGAGGATCGGAATCCTCGTATTAGGTGATACGGGCTCAGGAAAGTCACATGCTATTGAGAGTATTGTGCACATGATACCGGATGGTTATTATTATAACGTTGTGGATGTTACGCCAAAGAGTGTTGTTTATTTGGGTAAAAAGGGGTCTGACTACTTACGCTGGAAGTTGTTGTATTTACAGGAGATTACAAACCTGAGGGCGTTAAAGTTGCTGAGTATGTTAATGACATCAGGACGTGGAGGGTCACTTACTGTAGTCGATGGTGAACCAGTTGAGATATTTCTGGATTACGCACCGTCCGTTATAACGTCTGTAGTTAACATTGAGGAAGCTGACAGCAGCCAGAAGACTCAAATCCTGTCACGTTTCATTCCGGTGGCTATTATTAGAGAGAAGAAAGACGTCGAAAAAATAATACAGAAGATTTACGAGAACACAAATAGACACGAAGATGAGTTCAACTACGACGATATCACGAAATTAGCACTTTTAGCGTGGATGACTTACACGCCTAGATTCGCCAACGTCCCAAAAAGTATATTTGAAATGTTAACATCATCTTTGCCCTTCTCACGTACTGTGTCACTTAGGATAGCAAACTTTGCTTCGTTCGCTTTGCAAATTTTAGCGATGTTATTAAACAAGGACAAAGTTGATGAAGAAACGTTAGACCTATTTAAGAAATACTTGTTAAGAAAGTTCGTGATTGCGTCGTTCGGTGTTTCGGAAGTGGAAATAAGGTTGTTGAAGTACCTCCACGAACGCAGGACGGAGAAGCCGAAGACTTCGCAAGTGGCTAGTGATAACGGTCTTGATACTTCAACGACTAAAGAACTGTTGATGGGGTTAGCAAATCGTGGACTAGTAGAGTTTGAAAAACCAAGTAATGTTTACATATGGTCAATAACAGATGATGGTGTTAAATTGCTGGCGATGTTAGAAGAAGCGAAAGAAGAAGAGAAGAGAGAAGAAGAGAAGAGCGGTGAACCCGCAATAGAGGAGTTTGAAAATTGTGTGGGCTTTTCCTTAGGTGCAATATCTTATCAGCTCTACGCGAGGGATGAGGTAAGCGAGGAACAGTTAATGAAACTCTTCAAGGGAGAAGTTAGCGTTGTGAGCAAGATTGAGGAATGCTTACACGTTTTAGGGTATAAAAACGGAGGTGATGGAGTATTCAGAAAATAATGACTCATGACGTTGAGGTAGAGGTTATAGGCGATACGATACTTGCGGGTGTGGCACAAACTAGCTCGGGGACTCTGCTAATTTTTGAGAACTCGTTAGGGGCCTATGCTATATATAGTCCGGTCAAAGCTAAGAGGCCTCACGTCCATATTTCTATCAAATACCTTAATGTGGAAGAGAATAGAATAACGCTCAATGTCAATATTGTAAATGATGAAAGAGGCGTTAAGGAGGTGCTTAAAGATCTCCTCGTCTGTCTGAGGTCAGCAGAGTGCTACATAGATACCGAAGTAAAGGGTAGGGAGATAGTCTGGAAGGAGTTACGTTCCATTATGCCTCTCCGTCTTACGTCATTTATACCGTTTGGTGTAGGGCCACATCTAAGCAGATACAAATAGATGCATGCTGTATATGTACTGTACATACAACGTAAACTTTATATATTATATCATACATACACTATACTAGGGAGTAAAAATGGAAGAGTCTCAAGTTAAAAAGGAAATACTTCAAGACGAATTAAATCTAAATTTTTTAATTCAATTCGTGAGGATTGAAAACGAAAAAACGTATGAAACGTACGATAAACTATATATAAAAGTGGGTGTACAAGAGGGCGAGGTTGAAATAGAGAAGAAGATAAACTATGAGGTTTTGGAGCCCGCCGAGATAAAAGTGAAAAATATACTGCATAATATAATGAAATTATATGACATTTATAAAACTAGTAATAATGATGACCTAATCAAAGGTATCAGGGAAGAAATACTGAAGCTATTAGCGTTATTGATGTGGAACATATATCATTAGGTGAAGAAGAATGACCACATACTTAGCTAACGCGTTTAGCCCATCTATGTTATCTCAACTGCCGTCCGATGTGGAGTTTTCAGTTGTAAGTAGAGAAGAATTCTGCGAGGCCATTAGCAATAATGTTACAAATGCAATAGGACATAAGGGAACCATTGATTTGGTTAACGCACTATGTAAAACTAGCTTTGCGGTTAATAGAGTGAACATAAAGGCGGGAATTGGTGATGTTATCTATATCGTAGTACTAAGCTTTAGGTTGGAAGAAGGAAGGGTATTAAATGCCGAAGAAGTACAGCAATTATATAATGAGGGTAAGGTGTTATTATTGAGAGCAAAGATTTACGGTGCTGTTTTAGAAGAATTGGTAAAATGTGAAAGCATGTGTGATGAAGTGACTTATGATGGTTTAGCGAATAAGGCAAAGAGGGGATGAAGAAAATGGAGATAAGAGTGGAATATACAAAACTCCCAAAACCTTACAAAAACGGTAGAGAATGGGGCATGGACGTTATATCGTTTAGGTTGCCAGCTGAGCTGAACGCAAAGATTGAACAGGTGGCCAGTAAGAAAAAGATAACGAAAAGTGAGTTAATCCGAGTTGCAATTGCAAAATATCTAGAGGAGGTTGAAAAGGATGGCTGATATTGCTTTTTACAAATGCCCGTTTTGCGGGAAACGATACGCTAAGTTATGTGGAATTAAAGAGCATGCGAGAAGGAAGCATTTATCGAATGTTCTAGCAAAGTGTCCAGCTTGCGGAGGGCGATACAATAACATGTTTAATCATTTTTATATGCATGCGCACCGCGATTCCCAGCACCTAGTCTTTTGTCAAACAGTATATCAGGGGTGAAAAAATGGCTCAAGAAACAAAAAATGAAAGTAAATATGATTTTTTGGTTTATAAATACGATACTTACGGAACTTATGGTCAACACAAGAAAATTATAAAATTCATTGTTGATATTGATAATAAATCTCAAACGCCAATATGGGAAATTGTGAATGTAAAATGGGAAAACAACGACAGTAGAAAAAATAAGCATAGAGAAGGATATGCAAAAAAAGAAGATATTATGAATCTCAGGGGGAGAATCTTAAAAGAAGTATATGATTATCAGAGTTCTAGAAAAAGAGAAATAAGTGTAAAATATTATATTGTCTCTGACAGCGGGCTGCAGGAAATTAAATCAGAAAATAGCGTAAAAATTAATGGAAAGTATTACGATATTATAATGCTTGATGGAAAAAGAATTATGATAAGTAAAGATGAGGTGATAGTTCAATGAAATTAGATGAGTTTAAGGCAAAAGCTTTAGCGAAATTGATTGTATATGAGCCTGAAAATAATAGAGAAAAGGAACTAATATCAATCCTTGTCTCTAAAATGAATTATTTAAACATAGACACACTAACAGATCTTATGATAATGTTATATCAAATAAGGGAAAACGAGAAAGTTACTGAAGATTTCAAGAACAAAATAAAAGAAATAACGCTGTTAGCATCACAATTATTAAATGAAGGACCTTCTCCTTAAGTCATACTTTTTTTTAACAGTAAAATAGGTGAATTGAAAATCATAGATGGATCACATCGGCAAATCTAAAAGCTTCGTTATTTCGTTAAATAACACTGCTAATTCTAATTCTAATTTCCTCCTCTCTCGTAGAATTCCTAGAACCTCTCTTCCTTTTTCTGTAAGTGTGTATTCCCCATTTTTTTCTTCAATTAACCCGTTTTCCATCCATTAATATCTTCAGATATTTTTTTTTTGCTAAAGAAGCACTTAGATTAACATTCTTCATTATACTTGATATCCTATTAATCTTATTATCTATTGCCTCCAATATGTCAGCAATTATTTCTTCTTTATTTCTTTTCATATCGCCCACTCTCATCCTTCAGAAGCTCTTTAACTCTCCCTATAACAGAATTAAGCTTATATTTCGTAAATAGGTAGCACACAAGTATTTAAATTTTTCTGCTAATCAGTTAGGAAACAAATAAGGAAGAATACTAGGGCTGCTTTAGTGAATAATAAGCAGTTCATTTTTTAAAATCTTGCGTAAATTCAGCACTATGATTATAGATTTCACTTATGAAGAAGAAAAAACGATAAAAATATTAATATAAAAAATAGAATTTGATTAAAATTAAATGAAAAAATAGCTTATCTTTTCAGATAGTCTTTTATCACTTCTATGATTTGCTTCATAGAGTGCGCAGCTCTTCGTATGTGATAAAACCTTCATTGTACAAAAACTCAAACACTTTATCTAGCTCCCGTGGGTTCATGACGAGTATATAATAAAGTAAAGGCACGACAGTTTTGTCAACATAGTATTCGTAACTTGCAAGGCGCCCCCAATTTTTCTGAATATCAGAGATTTGAACCCATCCGTGGATCGTCCTTACTAGATAATATTCATCATTATCGCTCTTGAGAAGATATACGTACTCAGTAGTGTTCTCATCTTCGTGCATTGTAGCGGAAACTAATATTTTTCTTTCCATTTTTTCACCCCTAATTATAACTATGTTTTAGGAGGTATTTAAACTTTTTGGTCAACTTGTTAGGAAACAAATAAGGGAGAGTGTTAGAGCTGCTACCGTTAATCAGTTAGGAAACTGATTAGTAGAAAAGTTTAAATACCAGTTTGCACAATAGTTTAATTAGGGGACAAAAAGAATGAGTGAAAAGCCCCAAACCTCAAATCAAATAAAGCCAATAATCGTGGCATATGAATATAAACATACCGGAATGGGCAGCATAAGCGATACTATACTGATATCGTTTAAGAGCGGTAAGGTAATAAGTTCAAGGCTTCATACTAGTAAAACGGGAAGGCATGGAACAAGAACATATCTGTTGCTGCCGGCTAAATACTTGATGTATAAGACGTACAAAAGTAATTTAGGAAACACCTACATTACAGTGTCAATTATCAGACTGAAGGAGAATGGAACCATAGAAGAACTAGAAAAATGGGAGTTGTATAAAGGAAAAGAGCAAACAATGATGTTATCAGAATTACCAGAGAACGTTAGACAAATGTTAACGACCAATAAAAACGAATTGCCATTATTTTATTACATAAATCAAGACCAGGCCGAATAATTTTTTTTTTTTAAAAAA
>Ga0208313_100277_pt1 | contig 14755 bp, 16 predicted proteins | sample OSP_15_2_FD_187142 | JGI IMG/M metagenome (GOLD analysis project Ga0208313, IMG submission 187142) | Extremophilic microbial mat communities from Yellowstone National Park, USA - OSPB_Slides-mat_host_7_15 (SPAdes) (version 2) | ecosystem: Environmental > Aquatic > Thermal springs > Hot (42-90C) >... | reverse complement strand
TCTCCGACGGGCCATAGTGTGCACCCTCTTGGTGAGTATTGCCCTGCTACCACTGTTGTTGTTATGTTGTAGTTGTTGCCGCTTGAGTCTGTCCATACGCCCGTGCTTGGATTATAGTTATTACCGACGTACTCAGCAACCAACCCACTCGTAATCCTAACACCCTGGTAAATAGCCAAGACATCGCTGGTAGTCAAAACACGATTATACAAAGCAACATAAGCAATAGTGCCGATGAAGAAGAACCAAGTACCATTGGTAGCAGGCCACGTACCCTCAGCAAAGCCAGTGCCGATGTCGTTATATGGGTAATTACTAACATAACCAAACAATTGAGGTAGGTTACTTGTTGAGGATTGCCCAATGTAGTTTCCATCTAGGTATAGTGCTAGGTAGTAGGGGCCGCTTGTTGATGCAGCCCACTCCTCAATCACAGCCATGTGCCATCCTAGACTTATTGGTGTTGAGATTTGCCAAAAAGCACCAATCCAATCTCCCCCATAGAGGGAGCCGTTCATGCCCACGTAAAGCCAAGGAGTATAAGCACTTGCGCCATTGGAGTACTGGTTGTTTTGAAATGAGAGTAGTACTCCTTGTCCGCCTGGTGGTAGGTAGAACCACACTACTGCTGAAATGGCACCGTTCTGTATCGCTATGCAGTTGAACAACCCATACGTGCCAGTGGCTCCTCCGTATGGGTTGCTACTTATTGAGCACTGGGGCAGTTGCCATGCATATGGCCCACTGCTTGGGTTATTACTCAGCAGTAGCGTTGTCTCGCTCGCTCCAAGTGCAGTTGGTAAGTATGGTGGTTGGTTGCTCATGCCTGTCCTTAATTATTTGTGAAAATAAAAAGTACTGATTTACTCCATTAGGTCTGGATTCTCCAGAAGAGTATGTCTCCTGTTGATGGCGCCTTCATGTCCTCATGTATTACGTTGTAGTACTTCAGGGTGTGCCCAGTGCGCTTTGCGAATTCCTTGTTTATGTTGTATCCAGCGTTGTTGCATGCGTCGAATGTGCCGCGCGGGAAGCTTGAGAAGTCAACTTTCTCGTGCCTTACGTATGCCGCCACGAGTGCGTCCACGTACTTCTCGCATATGGTCTTCACTTGCTCGGGGCTTGCGTCGCCGAACACCCGCTTCACGTACTCCAGTTTCTTACGCATTTCCTCCTCCTTGTTCCTGCGGTACATCTCCTGCCTCTGGCGCTCGAACTCCTCCCACTTAGCCACGAGGCCCATCTCCGCCCTCTTCTGCCACGTCTGCCTGAGCAACTCCTGGATGTCCCCATAGCCGAACTGCCTGCATATGGCGCCGTACTCGGGCTTCACGTCATTTAGCGATACGTTGACGTCCGCCAGGTACACAATAGGTATCGCCTTCGCCATCCCCTGGCAGTACATGCTCACCTCCCCATCGAGCTCCTCCTTCGTGAACACCCCACGCTCGATTAACTCCTCCGGCCTTATTTTGGCGTCTACGAAGAACTCATCGAGCGCCCACAGCGACTCGCTGTCCAACAGTCTCCGTGCGTCTACATCGCTTTTCATTGTTTGGAAGAACACGGCCTCGGCGAGCGCGCGCACCAGCTTCTGCAACAACTCGGGCTTCAGCGACAGCAGTCTCCTCCCGTACTGCCTAACAGCCACCTTCAGCCCAAATATGTTGAGCCTCGGTGACGTGAGTCCCTCCGCGTTCACTTTGCTCAGTTCTTCGGAAACCTCCTTCTCTATCGCCTCATCAGTGGGCGATGCCTCAAGCTCCTTCCTAATCATGTCCGTAACGCCCTCAATCACGTACTCCATTTTGCGGAGCGCAGGCATTATATGCATCCAGTCAGCCATCGGCCCCGACATTTCACCTCTATCTTCGGGCTTGTCCGTCCTGCCCTCCTGCAGTTGGTACGCAACGAACACGTGGTAGTGCATATCTATCAGCGCCCACGTTAATCCGTAGAACTCCCTGAGGAATAGCGTTATCATTGAGTCGGGCACTGCGTAGTACGTATACCCATAGAGGCTCGGCGGTGGCAGGTTGACGAGCACGCTACGCAGAGCGTTCATGTAGAGTGTATCGCTCTTGTTCGCTAGGAACCACTCAATGAGGTTCTTGTACCCGAACGCCTCCCTCATCCAGCAACACCCTGGGCTGAACTTCCCGTCCTTGTCGAAGCCAGCAAGCCTCAGCAAATCGTCCTTGGTGGCAAACCTCTTCTGTAGGTATGTGAACAGTATGGCTATCGCCTCATGCGAATACTCGGGCCTGTAGTACTGCTTCTTGCCTATGTGCTTCTTTGACTCTATCTCCGCCGTTATCACCTTTCCTTTCCTATACTGGTGCTTCCAGAGGTATGGATCCGTCTTGACGAGTGATGACGCCTCTTGCTTAAGTTGTTCTATCTCCTCGTCGGTTATTACATACTCGTTCTCATAAGATGCGTACACGCCCTCCCTGAGTAGGTGGTAGTATCCGAAGGATACGTCGAAGATGTCGAGGTGGTCCCAAAACACGCCCCTCGCGACTTGCATGAGGAAGGTATGTAGCGTCATCTCTGTGGTGCGCTCATCCTCTTCTTTAATTGGTATTCTGGACTTCTCAAACTTGGCGAGACGGGTCTCCACCTCCTTCTTCAGTGAGTTGTAGAACTCGTCGTATTCGAGCACCGCCTCAACAATGGCGCGCTTTATGCAGTCCATGTCTTGGTGGTTCTTGCACCTGTCCAGCACCTTGAGGACTGCGCTGTAGTTCTCCTTCACGGCCGACATGTGCAGTGGGTTCGCAAAAATGAAGCTCTGCCTGTCGCGCATAATCCATGGGGTGACCAGGTTGTGAAGCATTGAGTGGACTACCCTATACGCGTTTTCATTAAACGGCATGCCATTAAACGGATACTTAGGCCACCCCTCACGGGCCTCTGAAAACGCCGCCGCGTGCATTAACGCTGGGTGCGTGAGCAATACCCTGAGTATTTCGCGGGTGTTCATATCAATGCTCGGGCTCATCTTGTTGTAGTCACGCGCCATGTCTGGAAGGTAATACTGATCTGCTGGGAAGAACGTGAATTGTAACGTGCGTAACACGCTCTTTGGTTGTGATGTGTACATAAAATCGAACAATACGCGGTCAGGGATCTCGTATAAGTCGGTGAACAGTTCGCGCACCTTTATTAGGAAGCCCACCCACGCCGTGTCCAGAACCCACACGAGGTATGTAAGTATGGCGCTACTTGGTAGGTACGGTATCTTCGGGATGATTTGCCCAAAGCTCACTGGGTCCAGGCTCATCATTAATAGGTTCGCCAGCGCCTGCTGTGGGGCTACGGCATCGAATGGGTTGTATTGACCGAGGGCTGTGTATTTACCCTCGCCGCCGTACTTGACCAAGTACAGCGCCATTAATGACTGGAGCAACTTCGCGTACACCCTGCTCAATACTATACTTATTGCCCCCAGCTTCGCGTATATGTTGGTAAGGCTCCGCTCTATACCGTCCGATATCCCCATAGCAACAGCCTGGCTGTGGAGTGACGACACCTCGTTAATCACGCTCCTGGGCGTTATTAGGAGCACCTCCCTGGCCAAATCCTTAGTGTTCCTGATTATCCAGCGCAAGTAGTAGCCGTATATCCTCAGAGCCACCCTCAGGGCCTTGTAGAGGTAGCTCGGCATCTCTCCGTCGTGGTAGAAGTACCTATTTAGGTCTACGCGTTTATCGTAAGGGGCGAGAACGTTAGTTGCCGTGTTCAGTACGTCATTCACTGCATTCAGTATTTCACAGTGCAGTTTATCGCTGTCCGGTGCCTTCGGGTCGCACTTCAGGTCGGCTATGCTGTTCACGCTCTTCAGCACCTCCACTGCCTTGAGCTTCCATTGTTTTTCGTACTGATTAACCGTTTTGTTAGCCCAATATTCGAAGTAGTCTATAGCAACGTCCTTGAGGTCCACCACCACTTCCTGGTATAGTTTGTCGTAGTCTCTACCGTATATCTCTGCAATGAGCGGCGCCGCTGATTGGTCGTTCTTCAACTCCTCGTGCTTGGACACGAAATTTACGGGAACCCATGGAACCTTATTAATATCAAGCCTTGAGATGTACGCCAGTTTGTCGTAGAACTTGTCCGCATCGTTTATGAAGTCTCCCAGGCTTATAGCGCCCTCGCGTGGCATGATGACCTTGTTCGGCAGAATCACCGGCTCGCCTGAGTTGCTCAGTTCATAATCTGCAAACCCCTTCCTGACGAGGGTTTTGAAGTCTTCATAGGCAACCTCGGGGTTGCACTTCTTCCTGCCCATGATGCATTGAATTGATGGCTTCGGCTTGGGAGTCCCAATTATCTTGAGCACGTTTGGTAGGGAGTTGATCAGCTTTAGTTCCCAAATATACGTTGCGTATATGTTCGCTAGGTACCTGTTGAACTCTATGTATGGGTTCGACAGCAACTCAGTTGCGTAGTACGCGAACTGGGATATGAGCGCCATCGACATGGTCATGAGTGGCATCTCCATGTTGAGCGTTGTGTGCTGTACGCTTGACCACATGGTGGTCATTGAAAATAATACTGAGTCTATTACCTCGTTTATGCTGGCTACATACACGTTGTATATATCATCGAGCAACTTGAAGATTGCCTCCTCGATACTCTTTACCTTGTAGTACTCCTTTAACTCAATTAGTTTTTTGTATGCCTCTTCACTTATTGTTAAGTACACCCTCTTCGATAAAGCCCTCCTGGCGAACTTCATCATTTCCTTGACCGTCTCATCCGTGCCATCGCCATAGAACGCGAATTCGATGAATGCCTTAAGCCCGTCAATCGGCTTCCCGTGCTTCAGCTCGGTTAGGTACTGCTGAACTCGCCTAAGGTGCCTCAGCAATTTCATCCGTGTATCGTAGCTCAGCTTGTTGAAGTCGAAAATGCTGAAGTATAGGTATAGGAGTATTGCTTTATACTCTATCAGCATTTCGCTCGGCTTCCTCCTGAACATTGGGACGCCTATTGCGTTGTTCATTAGTAGCTCTATGAACCTAGACACGAGCTTCCTAGGTACTTTGTACCTCTCGATGTAGCCCCTGACGTAGTCGGACCAGCCCGTGCTGTCGCTTGTTGTGAACATTAGGTCGACTGTGTCGAGTACGGCGTTAAACACGTGCCTCTGCCTGACCTTGTGCCTAACCGCCAGCTTCTTTATTGTGTCGTTGAACTTCCTGTCGTTGATTAGGTAGGACGTTAGGTACCACAGCATGTCTGGGTCGTTGTCGTACTCGTACACCAAATCCACGAGCTTGACCATGTAGTCCCTAATCAGCTTCATGTATTGGTAATGCTCGGGCAGGAGCAGTGGGTCCACCATGGTCCTGGGCGATATTGATAATGTAAGCGTTGTCGGCAGGAGCAACTTTATGAATTCGAACTCCTTGCATTTCAATGGGTCTTTACAATCCACGGTGCCAAGCACATACGGCTCTATGTAGGAGTACTTCGGCAGTTTGGCGAATGCTGTGTGCATGGCTGTTTCGAATGCGTACCTGCTACGCTTAACCTGCTTAGCGTCCTTCGGCTCATCGACTATTTCAATTGGCTTGAACAAATCCTTTGCCTTAGCGTACTTCTTCATTGGCTTCGCTGGCGGTGTTCCCCCGTCTGTGCGGAGTTGCTGTAGTTGTTTCTGGCACTCGTAGATGTATTGCTGGATGTTTGGGTCGCCAGTGCATATTATTTGCGGTAGTTCTTGGTTCAGCGTTGTGTAGTTTGGCCCGCCCAGGAATGAGTACGAGTTCAGGCGTGCCCTGGCTGTCGCCAGTGCCTCCTTCTCAGTTCCTGCGTACATGTTTGGGTATTGTTTGTCCTTTATGAAGAAGTTGAGGAGTTGTGGTGAGTATGAGAACCCGTCGTATAGCCTGTACTTGTATAGGCTAAGGTCCGACGCCATAATCAAGAACTTCTCATCCGAAATAAGCTTGCCCAACCTCTCCAGGCTTTGGTTCATCAGTTCCGTGTATATGTCGAACCCAGCCCAAACCATTGCAAGCTCCCTGAGAGCTAGGTAACCCGCCTCCGAAATCCCAATGCTCCTCTTACCGCTAACAGGCATTCACAATGCAGTACAGCAACTAAATAAAAACCTTTGTGTATTTACCAAGTTACTAGTTACCAAAGAACCGAACAACGAAAAATTGGTAACTGGAGACTGGGTTAATTACGATAATAGCTTACCGATACAACGAGGTACGAGAAACATAAACCACAAACACAGCCTACCGAGGTGAGGCAGTCCTGCGTCCTCCTTGGTTGCTAGGCTTGAGCAGTACCGAGGACGTAGATTTGAACCCTAGAGACACATTAAAGGCAAACTGAGGCGATTAGGTACACAAATGCACATGTTTACCTCAAAGCACCGCAGAATTACAAAACCAAGCAACTCAGAAAAACACGTAAGCAAGAAATCACCACAACACATCAGCGTACATCCGCTCGTATCAGGCAAAATAACAAGTGGCTCGCGCCTGTATACATTTTATTTTAATGTATTCAGTTTCTCATCTATTATATTATATTATTATAATATAATATAATAATTAAAATATAATATACCGGCGCGCAAACACGGATCAGCTAAAATAACACCTGCATGATTTAGCGGGCAGTGTTCTGTCCACTGGTGGGGTTATTGTTCTGAACAGGTACAAGTGCCAGGGAAAGGCGAGTACTCCTACACCTAGGGCATATGAGGGTGTCATGAAGCTCACCCACGTCTAGGGGAACCTCCGCAAGCACATAACCGCATGAGTCGCAGACCACAACCTTCTTCACACTACCCAAAACAAACGCCCGTCTCTGTGGCCCAGCCTTATCAGCACCTGGTAATTGCTTTCTCATGGAGGCTTCATCAAGGTACCTACGTACAATATCCCTAACCAACCTAGACCTAGGAACACCAAGCGACCTACTTAGCTCATCCAACCTCCTAACATCCTCAACAGACAGGACAAACGAAACTATGTAACTGCGGTACCTCCCCATGTGTACCGTACAAACCCACATAAAGGAAATAAAAACAAACAGCGCCACCAAGCTAATATGGCAGTTCGAAAAACCAGTTACCAAAAGACCGAATTACGAAAAATTGGTAACTAAAACTATGTACATAACCACTTTTATTAACATGGGCACATAAAGGCGTGCTTGCCGTCAAAATAACAACATCTAAAGGCACCAACAAGGAACTCCTAGGAGGACTTGAAAGTATAGACACAACAACTGCCGATGCGTGGAAAATAAACATAACACCACACTGTCATGCACAGTCATCATCAAATGTCACATTGTGGAGATTCATCTCATCTGGTAAAATGTTGATGGAGTCCACCGAAGAGCTGGAAATAGAAGCTTGGACGTCGTTTATTACGCCGATTTTGTACACACCACTTCACCAACCAATAATGCGGTGGCGTGGTATCCTGTACAGTGTCGCTCTTCTAATGGGTGGTAAACCATCAATGGAAACAACCGTAAGAAAGGAAGGGCTTACAACATATAGCTTGTTATATGCAATTGTGCACCCAATCCCAAACATATTGTCTATGGCTTCTTCCTTAAGCCTATTTGGAGGCTACCTATCGCTTGAATTAACCTGCGAATCCATGATAAATATGCCAAACTTGCAATATCCACGCGTTGAACTTACGGCATTAGCAACCATCATTTAATTATCATAATTAACTCGTTTGATCTACAACGCGGGCACCTCATGTTTAGTTTACGTATGTAATCTAGGGCAAGCCGTATGTTGCTTACGCCTGAGAGCTCGGACAAGACATAGCCACAGTTACGGCATTGGATCACGGCATCTACAGCCCTTTTGTTGCTTACGGTTCCTGTGGTTATTAGCACGGTACAGTTGCTCTCTTTCTCGTCCTGTCTCTGTATGCGAACCTTCTCAACAATCTCTCTTTCAACGCGGCCATTAAGGGCCTGCTTGAGTAGCTCGCTATGTTCAAACAGGAATTTCATACCCATCTCGATAATGTACGAAACAGGAATATCCGTCTCCTTCGAAAGGGTTCTGATAGCTTCGTCCAACTTCCTATCAATCGTAATGGACAATCGCGCTGTCGGCACAAGAGCAAAGCAACAAACCTATTTATAAACATTTCCTACCGAAAAAGCACTGCATTATTAGTTACCAAAAATTCGTAGTACGGAAAATTGGTAACTAAAGTCTCAATAAATCAACGGTGTTTTTCTGGAGAAAGATTTAAAAATAAGGATTTTACCGTAGATGTGATGGAGTTCGCAAGTTATGACGAGTGGTGGGATTCCGTGCATGAAATGAGGGTTAAGGTTGAGGACTTCGTTAAAGAGTGGCACAAGGTAAAGGCTGACGCTGAGGTATGCATAGTTACAAAAAAGAGGTGCTCATCAATACGTACTAAGGTCATAAACCACGTTATCTACGCCAAAGACTTGTTGCTTGATGTGGACAACCTGATAACCAAGGGTTCAGAACTGAAGGAAAGGAGGGAAAACTACGAACACTTAATGTGGAGGCTGACCCAAATGAAGGACAGCTTACTAAATGTGGTCAGCGAAGCGCAACGACTCATAGAGAAGATGCAATAATGCACGTTTAATTTTAACGTAGAAATCGTAAAAATGTTCACTATCTGTACGCTGTTGTTGGCACGTTTTCCTCAACGCTGATAAGTAACTCTACAGCCTTCTTTATCGCATCGTTCCTAGACCTAAACACGCCCCTCTTTACCAACTCATCCAACCTGGACACAAGCTCCTCAGGGAGCCTAACCGCAACGACTCTGGTCTTCACATTTACCACAAAATCGACAGATGAACAACAATTTAAACAACCAAATACAACATGTTTAAAAGATGCTCATCGTTGCACTCATTAGTAAAGGTTTAAATAATGGTAGATTTGAAGATTTTTGTGGAGTCTCGTGGTTGTAGTAACATACCTTGGGCAGAGGATGGAGCGACTGAGACTATTGATATGTCCGAGATAAAGGAGGTTGCGGATAGGCTAAGGCAATATATTAAGCCACCTAGTAAGATATACCTTTCACGTTTTGCGGGGTTAGTCCTCCATGGAGAAGAGACGACCCTTCTATTTGGATTATTAGCGATAGGCGTAGCGGGGCTTTTCTTGAGTTTTCACTTGCAAACCTATCTAGAGTTAGTCCGTATTCAATTGGACTTAATAACTGCAACTTTAGTGCTAATGGCGATATTATTGTTAATAGGGTACCTCTCAGGTAAGGACATTTTGTGGTTTTTAGCAACTGTTCTCGCCTTCGCATCAATAATAGAAGTAATACCTGACCTAAAAGGAAATACCTGGCTATATCTAGTAGCCTACTCCGCTTCGTTAATAGCAATATCATTACCGCTTATTATGTATTTGGCTCACTCTCCCTATCGGGTTCGTGATATCAAGTTTGTCCTTAAAGCTCCCTATCTCTCCACGATTTTATCGTCTCTCTTCACTCTAATGCATATTTATGGGCAGAACCCAAACAACAATAACGTAAAGATAGAGCAATTTGAAGAAAGCCCATATTGCGGTAGCCATTACAGGTGCCGCATAATCGCATCCTTGGGTAATAGGCCCTTTGAAGTATGGATTGGTCGTGATATTGACTGGTTTTTGTCCGTAAAGGGCCATGAATACGATTTCCTAGCTTTTACGCAAGCCTTGTCTTATTACTTCTATCGTAAGCATAAGTATGTGAGAGGAAAGGATATCTATATTAACGGAAGAACAATTGACCCCCTCCAATGGGAGATGTGGCTGTGCACACATCAAGATATTGTTGAGGAAAAAATAGCAAAAGGCGAATACGTCCCAACCCCCCGCATTGAGTACGTAGTAGACTAGCTCACGCCTTAATCAAGCTATTAACCTTAAAAATTTATTACAAATTTACCACCACAATCCATAGATTATGACCATAATAAAACACTGGTGGGAGTTGGCAAGGGACACGGTTCTTCAGCTTAAGCCAAGGAGGGTGCTGGACGTTGGTGTTGGTGAGGGAATGTTATGGCGTGGGTACGGGTATAACGGCAGGCACAATGTGAGGGACCCAAGGGTTCCCCGCGAATGGTTTGATTTTAACGCCCACGTTGTCCTCCTGGACATAGACGCCTATAAGCACCCGCTGGATTTCATAAACGCAAGCGCTGAGCTACTCCCCTTCCCGGACAAATCGTTTGACTTGGTCATCGCGACAGAGGTCATTGAGCATGTGGTAAACCCAGAAACATTCGCAAGGGAGGTCATCAGGGTGGGGAGGGCCTGGGTTGTTACGACGCCGGCTGGCGAGGAGTTCATGAACGAGCAAGAGGCAGAGAGGGCTTTCCACAGCAACCCCTGGCTAATCAACCTGGTTAGGGAGTACCCAAACGACAAGTACCCGCACAGGGGGCATAAGAAGGTCTTCACGAAGGAGGAGCTAAAGTGGTTGTTCCCAAACTCACAGGTGTTTTTAATAATAAACGATGCACCAACACCACACTGGGCAGTGATGGGCGGCTTAACGGAGTTCATCAAGGAAAACAACTAGAATCGTCAAAAATGAAGTTTGACGAAGTTTGAAGCTTTCTACACCAATATTTTTCGTCAATTTACCTTAGCGTAGGCAGACACTCTAAGCATAAGTACTGTTATGATGGCGCCTATGCCATAACCTATTGAAAACGCGGAAGTTGCTGTGATAGCACCATTTAGTAAGATCTGGATAATTGAGAAGACTAACAAGAATATGGCAATACCAGTATTTACTATAATGGTAGCACTACTAACAACGAAGGCTTCACCCAGTATCTCATCATAGCGTCCATAGCGTATTGCTTCCTTTGCCTTAGCAAGATAGCTGTAAGCAGCTATAACATTTATGAGCGCTCCAAATATTGCGCCACCTATTCCTGCTCCCAACAAGAACACTGTTCCTGGGTCCATCGTAATAAACAATAAAGGACATATTTATAAGCTTTACTTTACGTACTCTTCATGATAACAATCTAGCAACCCTCGCCCTTTTAGGGTGAAGAGAGGTCATACATTTTGAACAAAATTTCTTGAGTAATGTGCCTATAGAGAGTTTATGAACGCTATCAGTGCAAGAAATATTAAAAAGCCGCTTGGTTGTGCAATGCCAATTCCCAAGAAAATCGGTACATAGTGGGGCGCCCCGTTTCCCCTCATGCCTGCGCCCCTAATCATCCTTCATTCCTGTCGGGCTAACGCCCCCATCCTCGGGGCATCACTATTCAGTGCCCCGGGGCTGGGCGCCCGCGCCTTCACCGGATTCCCCTCCGAGCGCGGGCTTATTAGTATCTATTTTATCTGAAATATAAACCTTTTGTTAGCAAAAGACTTATTAATAGTTTGGTAATTAGCTCCTCAATGGAGGTGTTGACCTTCAGGGGTAGGATACAAGCCGAGAGGAGGAAGGGTAAAACCTACGTCAGGATTTACATATATATGGCATATGGAGGGGATAAGCTGGTTAATTACATTGGTAAGGAGGTCGAGGGCATGTTGGTGGTGAGGAATGAAAGCCCACAGAGCACTACTCACTAAACTACCAAGAGATGAGTGCGATATTGATTATATTGAACGACTAATGGCTTTAACAAACCTAGCCTATAGGGATTACGAGGTCTGGGCACCAGACTTACCAAAAACAATTCAGCACCAGCTTTATGGTTCTTTCAAGAACTACATGGGAAGCCTAGTTCTTGGCACAGTACCTAAGAGATGGTTTGTTAGGACGTGGATTCCATTAAAGACACTGAGAATTTACGGTGATGGCTCCAGGAAAGGTGATAAGAGTGCACCAGTGGTTTTAGACCTTAAGAATAATGTTATTGAGATACGTTGGGTTTGCAAAAACGAGGTCAGCATACCAATGCCCGACCAGGTGGTTAATTGGATAAACGAGCGATTAAAGGAAGGCGGTGACATTAAGTTTGCAATGATTGGTTTAAAGGATGATAAGCCATACCTGGCTTTGATTGCTGAGCGTGAGGTAGAGCCTTACCAATCCGGTGAGTATGTCTTGGTTGTTGATGTTAATTCATGGAAGTATGGAATATCTTGGGGTTTGGTTAGGGACGGCAAGGTTGTGTCGTATAAGCAAGAGGGACTAAACCTAGGCAGGTACTATGGGTTGTACGACGAGTTTATTAGGCTTGGGAGGGAGTACGGTGAGCTGAGGAGGTCGGGGCTTCACAGAACCACCGAGGGACGCAAGTTATGGAAGAGGATTAAGGCGATACATGCTAGATTATACGCCATAACTAGGGATAGGGCTTACTTCCTGGCGAGTAAGCTAGTCAGGAAGGCGTTGAGGTATGGAGCGTTGTTGGTTATTGATGACGTGACCGAGGAGACGAGGAGGGAGCTGCTTGAGGAGAAACTACCGCCAGACGTGATTAAGTTATTAATGAGCAACCTAAAGAGGTTTGTGCACCAACTGGAAACCCTAGCACAATGGTACGGCGTGCCGTACAGGTTCGAGAGACTACCAAGCACAGCATGTCCAATGTGTGGTTCTAAGCTAGTTCAAGAAGAAGGAAGAACAATGGTTTGCACGAACTGCGGATTCAAGGCGCCAAGGGATTTGGTGCCCATGCACTGGGCAATGAGGGGTGAGTACGTCTATGCATGATGACAGATTCAAGAAACATAGCACATGGCTAATATCTGCCGCCTTTTGGGTATACTTAGGTTTAGGCATAATAATAACACTCATAATGAGCCTAATAGCCCTAGCAGTCCTGTTGAAGAGGTAGTTGAAACTTAATTCAATCCCTATTTTAAAACCATAGGTTTTTCTTCTTTGGTTTTCGTGAGCTACCCGCCCCTTAAGGGGCGGGCTTCCTGCTTCATTGCTCCGCCTTGCCCGTAAGGGCGAGGTTTTCCGCTCCTTTGAACCCCCTTTTTCTATAAATTGATACTTCCCTCTCCCTAAGTGGTGCACCAGTCATCAAAGCTTGATAAACCTGGTGATTTATAAGTCTTATTTCCTCAAGGTTTCTAAATAACTGGCGGTGTGTAATGTTTAAATAGTGGTTATAGACGTCCATAATGTGAGGATTGCCATTGTAGGTACAAGGTACCCGTCCAGGCAAGCCGAGCTGTTAGTGAGGGATTTGGTTAAGAGACTTGGCGCAGGTGGCTATATAATTGTTACTGGCGGCGCGCCAGGCATAGACACTCTTGCGGTTAAGTACGCTAAGGTATTCAATGTCCCCTACATTGTCGTTAAACCCTCGGGAGTTAGGCCCAGGGATTTTGTGGAGAGGGACGAGAGGATTGCGGAAATGGTTAGGGCTATTATCGTCCCAGAGGCGCGGGCAGGCACGGCAAGGCACGCATGCTGTGGCACCTGGTATACAGCAGTCAAGTTCGGAGTTCGGAGAGGGAAACTAGCATTCATATTCAAACCTCTTGTTGATGATAAGGACGTCATAGAGGCGTTCAACATAATGGTGCGGGACGGCGTCAAACCAGTCTCATCAATCGACGAACTAATGAAGTATTTAAGCTCGATTTGAATAATTTAATTCATTGGCGTTCGCAATTTAGGACACAGTCCCTCATGCATTCATCGTATATTTGCGGGTCAACAAAGCTACATAAGTACGTACAACTTGGATAACAGACCGTCCAGTCTGTAGATTTCTTTACCGAACACATTAATGAATTTTATTTAACCAAAAATAAAAACCTTATCCAGAATGACTTATAAAGCCTTAAATGCATCTTTACATGTGGATGGACAGAAGGAAGCCTTGCTTGAGAGGATGAAGGAAGTGGTGGAGAAGGAGGGTAGCGCTAGGGAGTCTGCAAAGAGGTTCGCTTACGAGGTTCTGCCAAGCATGCTAGATAACCTACTGGACGACTTTGCAGGTTTCTTGTTAAATGCCCTTAATAACGGATATATTCCAATGGACTGGACACTCGACTCTTACACAGATAGCCACTTCCTTTGGCTGATGAAGGGCAATTATGGCATGGAGATTAACTGGTTAGACTGCTCTTCGCGCGCAGTGCACCTAGGGCTCACAGAGCAGGAGCTCACAGAGAGGGGAATATGCCCACCGAAACCACGAGTTACGCTCTATTTGAGGAAGTGCCCGCACATCATGGTAGAGGCGTACTACACGGACGCTAACATCATTGAGATGGAAAAGGCACTTGAAGAAAGGCTTAAGAACTCACAAAATGCAGAATGTGTTTAATATGTGGTGGGCAGCAGTTGCGATTGTGGTGGCAGGAGCCGTGGGAGGGTTCATGCTGAGTCGGTATCTGGCAATTAGTGCTAATCCAAACGCCATAGAGGAGTTTATTGTATATGGGGACTTTGGAACAATCGCCACAAAGGTTGCTTTAGCCCTTGGAGAGCTGGATCCAAGGAACTTGAGGTCAGAGGTTGTCCCTGACTACTCCGTAACAATTAGGGGAAAGCCGGTCAATGTTTTGCGTTTCAAGTTCTTTCTTGACTCGTGCGAGGATTACTCATGTGAGGATTTAATTCAAGTTAGACCGGATATATCTTATCCAATCACCAACAAGGTCAAGATAGCGGTCGCCGGCAAGGACAAGGACAGGATTGTTAAGCACTTGCGAATGAGGTTGCGAATAGGCTAGGTCTAAGTAAAAATTAAAAATAGGTTTTCTTATGTCTTTATGATGAGCGAGGCAGAGAAGAACGCTAGGGAGGCATGT
>Ga0208313_100275_pt1 | contig 14787 bp, 13 predicted proteins | sample OSP_15_2_FD_187142 | JGI IMG/M metagenome (GOLD analysis project Ga0208313, IMG submission 187142) | Extremophilic microbial mat communities from Yellowstone National Park, USA - OSPB_Slides-mat_host_7_15 (SPAdes) (version 2) | ecosystem: Environmental > Aquatic > Thermal springs > Hot (42-90C) >... | reverse complement strand
GTGGGACAACAACCCCAACTCCAGTCTTGTAAACCTCGTTAGCATCATAAGCCTCCATAAAACTTCTTTCCCTTATCTCGTAAATCCCTAATCGCAGTTTCAACCTCGTTGCTGGTAACCTCAGCGTTTATCACGTTGAACTGGTCCTTATCCATTATTATCTCGATCTTGAGGAATTTTGAATCCCTAGTCTTACCCCATTTTGCTATAATGTATTGTCCTCCCTTACTTGTGCTTATTCCCGTTGTATCTGCTATTACTTCAAGTTGGTCGTTTGCTTCTGGGAAGGTCACGCTTATGTTCCTTACTCTCTCCCATTGAGAGGTTGGTTGGGATTATTTTCAATCTCTCTAGGGCTCTCAATATTCCTTCTATATATAAGGTAGGAAGGCTAGGAATTCGCTGAACTCCTTTGGAGCTCTATACTTGGTTCTGGCATACCTATTCTCCTCTGCTAGTTAACCAGTGTTCGAAAACGTAGAAGGGGGGGAACATTAGCTTGTACCTAGTTATGACGTTCTTGTCGTAGTTGCTCCAGTCTCTTTTGTACTTCCTCTTTCTCATGGGTAATAATCGACATAATAAGTTATAGATTTTTGTATAATTCTAAAGTAGCCCATAAACCATGATCTAGCGTATCCAGTTGTTATTCGTGATAGTATCGTGAAATATAACCAAGATCTTTCACCTTATCTAGGGCTAAATCAACCGCATATCTACCCATAGCTGGTCCATAACTCCATCCTAACCTACACGCTCCAGTGACTAATACTAGATTATTTCTCCTCCCAATTATTGGGAAACCATCTGGTGAACATGGCCTAAAGCCCATGTTTAAATCATTAACGTATTGGATATCAACTAATTCTTTAGCTTTTTTTAGAAATTCTTCAGCTCTTTTGGAGTGAATGGAAAAGTCTGCATCAAATCCTCCAGTTATCTTTATATGATCACTTAACGGTGAGATAGCTAGACCGTAATCCACAATAACTGCTGCGCGATTTAGCTTACTAACGCCTTTAACTCTATACCCATAACCCTTAAACGCAGTTAGTGGAATTTTAAGTATTCTAGACCAAACCCCAGCTGCTACTATTACCAAGTCATACTTTTCCTCACCTACGTATCCCTCTTTAGATACCTTATTAACCTCTTCATTTCTAACCTTTATATTGTCGGTAATTTCTCTTGAAATTCTATCAACGAATTTTTCAGTAGATATTCTACTTAGTTCCGGAAAGAATATCCCACCTGCAAAACCCTTTACTTCCTCAACTTCAAACTTAGGACTAAACGGACTCTTTTTCTCATCCTCTATTCCATTTTCAAACTCTTTAGAATTATGATACAATTCAAGAAGACCATCTTCATGATAATCGAAATCGTTCTTTTCCTCAGCCATTCTCTTGTATTCCGATAGAGAAAACTTAGCCATTTCTCTCATTGTATCCCAAGCTTCTTTTGGAGGATTCTTTTCTAGATTCTTAATAAGCTCTATCAACCAAAGTTTGTCAACTTCCTTTATGTCAGTACTCCCATTCATTTTATATTTTAACATCTTTTTAATCATGCTAAGGGTATTTATTTTATCAAATCTATAAGGCTCTATCAAGCCTGCAGCGTGTATAGAACCAGCTCCTAGGAAACCTTTTTCATATATTATAATGTCTTTTATCCCTTCCTTACCTAGGTAATAAGCAGTAAATAAGCCTACTATCCCTCCTCCTACAATTCCAACTTTCAAGTTAGTTCTTTAATTAATTTCTCAGCAACTTTTTTAACTTTACTTTGTTGCATAGTTAGCTCCTCTAGATATCCAATATTTGCCTTTAACTCATCTACACTGATGAAATTTTCTTTAACAAGCATGAAAGCCGTCCTCCAGGCCAGAATTCTAACATTGGCTTTATTGCTTTTTAGCAATTCAGAAAACCTATGCTTATCTGAGGAGTCAAATATCTCTTCATGAACTAATTTAACAAACAGTCTCCAAGCTTTTTTTCTAATAGTTGGATATATACTTCTTAATAATCTCCAATAGGCGTATCTCACGCTTCTGATGTGTTCTTTTGGAACCATCTCTAGTTGAACTAAATTTAGAACATTACTCCAAGCAGACCATTTTATTTTGTCTGATTGCGCATTTAATGCTCTTTCAATCCCCTTTGTCTGTAAGATTTTATACACATGTAAGTGTTTCCAGGCGTCATCTCTAACCCCTTGCAATCTATGCCACAGTAATGATCTTAAGTAATTCCTATACTGGACTAGTTCATTAACATTCCCAGTTTCGATTAAGAAATCTATAGCTTTCCATCCAACTTCTCTTTCTAATCTATCTTTACTTTTCAGCAAATTAAGTACACTTCTTATATACCTTATCAAATATTTGATGTCTTTTCTTTCCAATGCGTTCTTTATATCCATAATATCTTCCTCAAAAGGAGGCTAAAGCCCTATATTTAGCCATATCGAGAGTCCTTCTATAACACTCAATTAAAGAGTTTATCACCGCATCCCATCTAAATCTAGTCTTAACCCTAGTTATTGCATTTTCACGTACCTTCTCCCAGTATCTCGTATCATCTACTTTAACCTCACTAGCCTTATATAGCAAATCGCTTCTATTAAGCTCTGAAGCCTCTGACAAATATAACGCATTTTTTATAGCTCTAGCTAATTCGTCTATACTTTCAGGCTTAATCAAGAAACCTGTGCCATTATTTTTATCCTCTCTAATGTCAACGATTGTCTCTCTTAAACCCCCTACAGCATAGGCAATTACTGGTAATCCCATAGCCATAGCCTCGATCGAATTTATACCAAACGGTTCCCATCTAGATGGAATTACGAAGACTGAGGAAACGTAATGAAATAGCTTATATATATCTAAATCCATTCTACCTACTATTAGCCTCATGTTATCCCTAATTTCTGAAGCTCTCTCTATAATATCCCAAAGCAAGTTATAATCTCCGGACGGAATTCCAAAAACTAAGAGTCTAGCATTATTTATTTCATTCACAACTGTCTTCATAGCCCTAAAAAGTAAATCTATACCCTTTTGATACACTAATCTCCCAGTAAATAAAACCAAGGGCCCTTCCCCTAAATCATCGAAAGTCCAATCATCTCTTACCCCTAACTTACCCCTACTATTCCATAGCATATTGCCGGTAGTGTAGTCCTCTGGAATAACTCTGAGTGAGTGTAGAGATGAAAGGAGCCTTCTCCTTAACTCCCTTCTGTCCTTAGTTCCATACACTGTAACAGCCTTATTCTGGATCTCTTCTACATCCCAATCTGTGCCATTATACGTTACACATGATTTATTGGCTACCCAATTTCCTACAAAATTGAATACGTCAAAACTTAAATAACTGTAGCTTACACTACTTAACATATCAGCCTCGTAACAACCAAATTTCTCAATTTTTCCATTTGACAACACATCCCATACATATGAATATTTATATAATTCATGCCTAGCCACCATCCAAATATAATGCCAGCAATCCTCAATTCCAGACCAGTCCTGAGAAGCGTAGTGCCAAGGTACGCCAATGTAATTCAGCAAGTGAATGGTGTAAATAACTGGGACGATTATTCGTCTCTCTTCCAAGAGTTGTTTTATCCTTACTGCGGGAATTACAGCGTGCCAATCTTGTGCATGGATTATATCTGGAAGGTTAGATAGATTGCCTAAAGTGAATCCCTCTAATCCTCTTGTAAGGAGCGAAGTTTTCTCCATTGTGTTATCATATACGTTCCATGAATCCAATATTCTACCAGTATTATAATCTAATCCTTTTACCAAAATCACCTTGAAATTATCTATTTTTCCTTCTTCAAACCCTATTTTATAATGATAATAGTTATTATCTAATCCCTTTCTTCTTCCCTCAACAACCATGTCAATGTGCCTCAAACTTAAGAGAGACCTATAGTATTCATTTAGATGCCTTCCATGAGATGGCATGAAAACCGTAACATCTATTCCCTTTTCAGCTAGATGTTTAGCCATGTTATATACAGCATTTCCTAATCCTCCTACACTTGCTATCTTTTGCAATTCAAATGTTATCATCCACACTTTTTTAATGTCCTCAGGTAACCACAGTGATTCAATCCTTTTCATTTCCTAACCACTGCCTTAAGTTTTTCAAATGAGTTTTAAACCTTTCATCTCTCATTACAATTTCCATGAATTCTTTTTCATTCCAAGCTATTGACGCTCTCTTATCTCCTAACATAAATATATAAGGCTCATTCTTAATATTTAATTTATTTATCTCCTCATGTATAAATGTCGATATTGTATAAAATTCATTTATAAATGCGTCTATAGGAGATCCAAAGGCGTTGAAATAGGAATGTACTTCAGCTGGACTCCCATGCCCTAAATAAAGATAATAGTAATTATCGCTTGTAGTGAAATACCTCCAAACTCTTAAGTACTCATTCCCCAATTCCCTTGAGGGCATCTCAGCCCTTCTAACTGCGTCGTCGTAAGCCCATTGCATTATATTACCTAACCAACTTTTCTCATCCTTTTCTATATCCGCCCATGAGGTAGTGTGAGAGATCTCTATTTCATCATAGACATCATTGTAAACGTCCTTTGGCATCATCATTTCCACCCCTTTATTCTCAAGCTCTATTGGTAGCCATTTGAGAAATTCTAAAATTCCAGTATGCTCTTTGTGATGTTCTCCAAAAGTCTCGTAATCTACGAATATTAATCCCACATTTCCCTCACTCTTACTTATCCAATCAGCGTATTTGGAAGCCGTTAACGGATATTGATCCCAATTTGGATTAGAAAACCTGAAGGCTATATCGTCACTTAATATGTAATTTCTAAACAATATTCTAATCTCATGTCCCTTTAATTTATAGACATAATTTGGACTTCTTCCCCTTAAATTCCTACTAGTCCCTTCGCTTAACATCATCTTAAAGCCCATCCTTTCAGCTTCTTCTATAATATCCCTTTTAGTTATTAATTCAGTGTTTTCAAAAGTAGTAGGATATTGCCCAAAATACGATTTTATAGCATCCCTATGCATCTTAATTTGCTCTCTCCATTCACTTTTATCCTCCCAAAGACCAGTTACTGAGTGATAGTATGTTTGTGCTAGAAATTCAACTTTATGAGTGTAAGCCAATTGTTGAAACAAGTCTATTACTTCTCTTCCCCATCTTTCAGCTTGCTCTAAGAAAGTACCTGAAATTGAAAAGAAGTATTTAACGTCTTTACCTTCCTCTTCAGCTCTTTCAATGGAGTTTAGTATTATATTAGTTGCAGGGATATAGCAGTTCTTCTTTATTCTCTCAAATATATCCTTATTTCTCTCAGTATCGAAAAACCTATCCTCTAAGCTTTGCCTAAATCTCGGGTTCCAGAAGAAATCTCTTCTAATCCTGAACGGCTGATGAACTTCAAATCCTAATATTATTCTTTTCATATCTTTTTATAAGTTACACGTTCATAAATATTATTTGATGACAAAGTGGGATATATCAGATGTAAAAGTCATAATTCCCATAGGTGGGGAAGCTACCCGATTACGACCTTTAACAATAGAAACATCTAAGGCAGCTATTAGATTACTTAACAGACCACTTATTGAATATACAATTTTAGAGTTAGCTAAACAAGGGATTAAGGAATTCATCTTTGGTGTAAGGGGGTATGTAAATTATAGGTCTTTGTTTGACTTATTCAAGGAGGGTATTGGTTTTTCAGCAAGATATAAGATTAAGCCAAGAGTTCACTTTAAGTATCAACCAAGAGTAGATAGTATAGGTAACGCCGATTCTGTGAGAATAAATATCGAATATTATGACATTAATGAGCCTATTATAGTAGTACAAGGAGATAACATATTCAAGTTGGATATAGCAAAGGCATTGGAATTTCACCAATCTAAAGGCTCGTTGATGACCATAGTACTAAAGAAATATGAAGGAGACCTAAGTGAATTCGGTGTAGCCGATACTACTGGGGACTTGGCAATAAGAAAATTTGTTGAAAAGCCTAAGAGAAGAGAGGACGCGCCATCAGATCTAATAAATACTGGAATTTATATTCTATCCCCCGAAATAAGAAAGATCTTTGAGAGTAATGACGTGAAGGAAATGTATAATATGGGTAAAATGGATTTCGGAAAGGATATAATTCCATACTTGATAAATAAAGGTTATCCAGTTTACGGATATCCCATGAAAGAAATATGGTTTGATATAGGTACTCCAGAGCGTTATTTGGACGCAATGATTACGCTATTACACACATTGCCAGATTCTGAAATAGGTGGAATGAGGATAGATCCTAATAGACGTATATTTGTACAAGGAACAAGCCCGGACTCAAGGAAGAGAAGAAAGGAGATACAGAGAAAATTCAAGAAAGGACTCATAAAAATTGAAGGGGATGTGCTTATAGGTAGACATTGTCAAATAGGTGACTATACATATATAGAGGAGTCTAATGTAGATAACTTCACGATGATTGGGAAGGGAGTAAAGATAGTAAGAAGCGCGATTATGGATAGAGGTTATATTGGAGATAACGTATACATTGAAAATTCGATAATAGCTAGGCATGTCGAGATAAGGTCAAACGATGAGAAACCAGTTAGGATAATAGATAGTGTAATTGCCGACGATGTAATAATAGGGGAAGGTAGTGAGATTATAGGTTCTAGAATTTACCCACACAAGTTTATAAATGCCGGCAGTAGAATTCATGATACAATATTAACGTGATAAGGCATCTCACCATGAGAGTTTCTTCCATAGGAAATGGTAGAATGTTAATAAACTTCGATGAGAAGGGTAGAATAGTTGATATTTATTATCCTTACATTGGAATGGAAAACCAGACTTCTGGAAACCCAATTAGGTTAGCCATTTGGGATAAAGATAAGAATGTCATCTCCTTAGATGAAGAATGGGAAACTACTGTATTGTATCTGGATGAAGCAAATATGGTTGAGATTAGGAGCGACATTAGGAAATTGGGACTTTCTCTTCTCTCTTACAACTTTCTAGACCCTGATGATCCGATTTATATGTCTATTATAAAAGTAGCAAATAATGAAAATAATAACAGAAATATAAAAATATTCTTTATACATGATATAAACTTATATTCAAATCCATTTGGGGATACTGCATTTTATGATCCCTTATCCCTTTCAATTGTTCATTATAAATCTAAACGATATCTGGCCTTTAAAGTATTTACTACAACATCAATATTTTCTGAATATAATGTAGGCAAAGGTGACTTGATTGGTGATATTTACGATGGCAATTTGGGGCTTAACGGTATAGAAAACGGAGATGTAAATTCAAGTATGGGTATAGAGGCAAATATAGATCCTAATTCCTATGTGAAATTATACAATGTAATCGTTGCAGATAGAAACCTAGAGGATTTAAGGCAAAAAATAAGAAAAATAAACTTCGCAAACGTAGAGACCTCATTCACGCTGACCTATATGTTTTGGCGGAATTGGCTAAAGAAAAATAAACTCTTCAGAAACAGTTTAATGCAAGATATTAAGAGAGTCTATGATGTTAGCCTTTTTATAATAAGAAATCACATGGACATTAACGGGTCAATAATAGCCTCCTCAGACTTCTCCTTTGTAAAGATCTATGGGGATTCATATCAATACTGTTGGCCTAGGGATGCGGCAATTGCTGCTTATGCCCTAGATCTAGCTGGTTATAAAGAACTAGCATTAAGACATTTTCAATTTATTTCTAATATAGTAAATTCTGAAGGTTTCTTGTACCATAAATATAATCCAAATACAACTCTAGCTAGTTCTTGGCATCCTTGGTTTTATAAGGGGAAAAGGATATATCCAATCCAAGAAGACGAGACAGCATTAGAAGTATGGGCAATAGTTAGCCATTACGAAAAATACGAAGACATTGACGAAATACTTCCCTTATATAAGAAGTTCGTAAAGCCGGCCTTAAAATTTATGATGTCCTTTATGGAAGAGGGATTACCAAAACCATCTTTTGATCTGTGGGAAGAAAGATATGGCATACATATTTATACAGTATCTACAGTTTACGGTGCATTGACGAAGGGAGCAAAGTTAGCTTATGATGTAGGAGATGAAATATTAAGTGAAGACTTAAGTGATACGTCAGGTTTATTAAAAGGAATGGTTTTGAAACGAATGACATATAATGGAAGGTTTATTAGAAGAATAGATGAGGAAAACAATCAAGATCTAACCGTGGACTCAAGTCTCTATGCCCCATTCTTCTTTGGTCTTGTGGACGCAAATGACAAAATTATGATAAATACCATTAACGAGATTGAAAATAAATTAACCGTGAACGGTGGAGTAATAAGGTATGAGAATGATATGTATCAGAGGAGGAGAAAACAACCAAATCCTTGGATAATCACAACATTATGGCTAGCTGAATATTATGCTACAATTAACGATAAAAATAAGGCAAACGAGTACATAAAATGGGTAATTAATAGGGCATTACCAACTGGCTTTTTACCAGAACAAGTGGATCCAGAAACTTTTGAGCCGACATCAGTTACACCTTTAGTGTGGTCTCACGCTGAATTCATAATAGCAATTAATAAGCTCTTAAACCATATATAACCCTTGGATGATCCCCTTAGACCAGTGCGAGGAGGAATGGCTTTTACCAACTAGGACTGGAGGATATGCATCATCCACAATATGCGGAATAAACGCCAGGACTTACCATGGATACTTAATAGTTCCATTAAACCAACCACATCATAGATTCCTAATACTTTCCAAGTTTGAGGATTTCTTGCTTATTAACGGGAACGCGTACTCGATGTCGACTAATCATTATCCGAACTCATATTATCCAGATGGGTATAAATATCTAGTAAACGTTGAAAAAACCGGTAATAACAAAATAACTTGGTATTATGACTTTGGCTATTCACAAGTTCAAAAAACTCTAAAGGTTCATAAAGGTTACAATGCGATAACAATTACCTATATTGCGACTAGGGGTAAATTCAAATTATGTCCCTTCGTTACTTTTAGAAGCCATCATCTAGCTAAGAAATTCCAAAACGAATTCTTTACGTATGAGATTTATCCACCAAATATAATTTACGTATTATATGAGGGGAAAAGAATTTTGAACTTTGAAATTCATGATAAGTATGAGCTAATGAATTCTGGTTACTGGTATTATAACTTTATTTATAAATTGGATCAAGAGTTAGGGAATAATTATATGGAAGATTTATATAATCCATTCTGCATTATCTCAACCTCAAATAAGATCTCAGTTACAGCATATTACGACCAACGTCCAAAGGATTTGAACGTTGAAGAAACTGATCACTATGATATTTTAAAACTTCTTTCAGTGGCAGGAAAAGACTTTGTAGTCAAAGGAAAAGACGGCTGGGCAATTATAGCTGGATATCACTGGTTTGACGAGTGGGGGAGAGACACTTTCATATCTTTAGAAGGACTTTTACTCGTTGATAAACAGTATGATATTGCTAAACAAATAATTCTCAGATATTTAAATCTTGAAAAAAGGGGTATGCTACCAAACAATTTCATAAGCTATAACGGAGAACCAGTATACAAAGGTGTTGATATTTCACTCTGGGCTATAAACGCAATTTATAAAACTTATATTTATTCACGAGATAATGACTTTATTAGAAAGGTATTTGATAAGGTCTTGGATATAATAGACTGGTATTCCAAGGGAAATGGAGTAGTCTATAACGTTGATAACCTAATTTTCCACAAAGGAGCCCCAAGAACTTGGATGGACGCATCTTATGATAGTAGAATAGTAACCCCAAGAGAAGGCGCTGCAGTTGAGATAAACGCATTATGGTATAACGCGTTAAGGATAGCTGAATTCTTACTTAAGGAATTGGGAGAAAAAGCAGAATATTTATCAGTTATGGCAGAAAAAGTTAAGAAATCATTTGCAGAAAAATTCATTTCACAAAACGGTCTTTACGATTATATAAGCTGGGATAACATTCCAGATAAGAGCATAAGACCTAACCAAATATTTTCCATTTCTTTACCATTTCCCATAATAGATGATAAGAATATAGCTTCTAAGATCTTAACACTTATTGAAAGTAAATTGCTTAGACAATACGGATTAAGTAGCTTAAGTAGAGAAGATCCTAACTATAAACCAGTATATAAGGGGGATAGGAGAAGCAGAGATGAGGCTTATCATAATGGACCCATCTGGCCCTGGCTACTGGGTGCATACGTTGATGCCAAGTTAAAACTTGAAAGTAACATAATGGAACTAAAACTTTTGCTAGAGTACTTAAATCCCCTTCTAACTCACGCCAGTAAAAATCAAGGATATATCCCGGAAATTTTTGACGACATACCACCATATAGGCCAAGAGGATGTTTTGCACAAGCGTGGAGCAACGCAGAGGTATATAGAGTCCTTGTTAACTTATCCAAACTATAGGGGTAAACTTTTTAGGGATAAGACTTTAATCTATTCTTATGAAAGCCAGAATACTAACCTTAACTTCATTATCTCACTTTATAAACGATGGAAATAGCTGGTTTCTTCCAGTAGCATTCACATTTTTAATAACATATCTCGACATATCAAAATTCCTAATTGGAATACTATCCGGTGCATTCTTCTTCGGCATATCTGCATTAGCCTCTCCATTAGTTTCTAGAGTAGCAGATAAGTTTACTAACTATTCCAGGATAATGGGAATAGGAATACTACTGTGGGGAATTGGGCTAATACTATTCGGCTACTCAATACAACTTCACTTCTTGCCATTAACATTTATTTCAGTAGCAATAGCGGGTTTTGCATCAGCATTCTATCATCCAATAGGTGCTGCTGTTCTATCAATAACATACAAGGGAAATGCGGGTATTGCATTAGGTATTAACGGGTCAATGGGCAGTCTAGGCAGAGCGATTTACCCAACATTAACATTATCTCTATTTGCAATATTGAACAAGGACATGACCTTAGATGCGCTAATAATAGGCATAATATCAATAATAGCAGCGTTACCATCATTATTTCTAAAAATTACTATTACGAAAGAAGAGGATCCTAAAACACCTTCTCTCTCAACTACAACCAATAGTAGAAGTACACTATTTGTAGTAATCTTGCTAACTATTATTGCACTACTACGAAGCGTATTTGGTCAAGGAATCTCACAGTTCCTTCCAACACTATTAGTAGAAAATTATGGCTATTCTTACAACGTTAATTTAGGTGAAGCAATTACCATAGCCCTAGCCGCAGCTGTAGTAGGGCAACCGATACTGGGATTTTTATCAGATAGAGTAGGGAGAAGACTAATTTATGCGATATCGACCTTTGGTGCGGCCATAGCGCTACTCCTATTTCTAAAAATACCGAACATAGCATTACTCTCACTATTTGGACTCTTTAACTTCAGCGCATTTCCACTAATGCTATCAATAGTTGGAGATTTCGTACCTAGAAACTCAGCAAGTTTTGCTAACTCACTAGTATGGGGACTAGGAGTTACTGGCGGAGGAGTTATTGGACCAATAATAGTAGGAGCAATATCTCAAGTTTCAAACCTAGTATTTGCGAGCGAAATTGTAACCGTAATGGCTTTCCTCGCGGGAGCATTGACAGCCTTAGTTCCCAAACCACCAAAGAAAAGTAAGGTACCATTATTTGGATAAGCTTTTTATCCATAAATTTTATATAGTTCTTTGTGGCTAGAAGGACAGAAAAGATTCTTGGTGGGATAATAACACTACTAATTTTAAAGACGCTTTTAGAAGAGCCAAAACACGGATATGAACTCGAAAAGATAATAAGAGAGAAGTTGGATTATAAACTACCAGAAGGGTCAATATACGTTATATTGAAGAACTTAGAAAGAAGAGGACTGACAATACCACAAGTTATGAAAAACGAAAGAGGACAAGAGATAAAGAAGTACTTTATAACTGATAAGGGCAAAAGATTTTTACTATCCCATGAGAAACCGCTAATAGCTGTAAAAAAGGTACTAGACGAGTTGATAGCAGACATCCAAAAATTAAAGGTTAGAGAGTAAACTTTCCATGAACTTATCCATCTTCTCTAACAATTCTCCATGTCTTATATTATACTCCTCTCCAACCTCACTCGGCTTCCTATAACCAATCTTAACAACACCATTTTCACTCCAGACTAGGAACCTTAACGGTAACTCATAAGCGATATACCTATTCTTAAGCATTAATAAAGTACCAATTCTAGGGTTTCCAAAATAAACTACTACAGTAGGCTCTAAATTAAGCCCAACCTTTCTCGCGTTCTCAGAGTGATCAATAATTGCAAAAACTTCAGCTCCAGATGATTTTATCCTTTCAATTAATGTCTTAATGCACTCGTTAAAGCTAAGCTTACATTCCTTAATGTTGAACATACGTTAGGCTGTAACGTATTACTTAAAAAGTTTTTCCAAAATTAGATTTTTTCTACATCAAGAGAGAAATCCAAAGATCTAGAACTATGTGTAGTATAACCACTGGAAATAATATCCACGCCAGTCCTAGCGTAATCAACAACATTATCCGGCGTTATCCCACCAGAAGCCTCTAAAATGACCTTACCCTTAAGCTCATTGACTATTGGTAAAATCTCGTAAGGTTTCATATTATCTAGTAATATGGCATCAGCACCAGCCTTATAAGCCCTTATTGCGTCTTCATAAGAGGAAACCTCAACTTCAATAATTTTAGTAAAACTCACCGAAGATTTAACCCTCTTAATAAGCTCCTCGATATTCCCATACAAAGCAATGTGATTATAGTCTTTTTCATAATAGTTGCAACAAGCTTTTAACTTCTCTCAATACAAAATATAGAAAAACATTGAGAAAAGCTTGTATTATTGTGAGATAAAACTTGCTAACAGATAATAAACAAAATTTAAGAAAACATTCTATTCTATCACCTTCCTCAAGTCCATCGTGAAACTTGCCAACGTGTAATTGCCTTGAGAATCCATCCTCAATACAAGAGTGTAATCCGAGTTATGTTAACTCAACGCTTCAAATCCTTCCAACTCAATGGGATTCAAATCGGAAGAATAGGGAGGCAAGAAAAGCAACTAAAGCCTAGAAGCAGTAACGAGAACATGAGAAGCTCTGTGAAAACTAGCAATATCAAAATGATATTACTGGAATTCCTAACCCTAAGCAAGTAAAGAAAATTAATGAAAACCCTAAGAACATTGAGTGCGGAGATAAGTGTCAATATTAAGCTATAAATTATGTCACAAAGGTAATCCGTTATAGAGTATAACGTTACCTATGCCCTTCTAAGCTCACGTACTCATTTGTAGCTTAATAACGATACTCTCACCGCACTCAATAATGTTAAAGAAAGACTTTTTAAAGCCAATTTTGTCATTTATACGAGGTTTCCGATCTCAATTAATGAGTGATCTCCTTAAAGTCGTAGTTAATAGTTCCAAGTGAACCATAAAGCTCTATACTAGTTTATTTCATGCGAATAACTCATGGGCAAACTCGTTCATCCTTCTACACATCTTAGGATAACCCAACATATACCATGGTGCTAGGAACCTGCACATCTTTAGTATTTTCAGCATCTGATCTAGGTGAAGTTCAAGGGCTGAAGAGTTTACTTCAATCAAGCATGTTAACCTATATATGCTTATGATTGATAAGTACATATCGTGAAACCCAATGAGACCTGAATCCCAGATTTTCAAACTCCTAAAAATGTTGAACGACGTAACTGACTATCCTCTTTCTCTTACTTCTAATATAATTTTTTATTTAAACAAAGACTATAACTATCAGATGTTCTAATTGGTCTTTACTGATAAGTGATGAATGCACGTCAGGGAGAACATTATATAACATCTATTTATTCTCTCCATTTCTATATCCTCAATCTTCCTTTATCCAATAAGATCAGTTTATATTTCTTATTTAAAATATTTACAGAATTATCTCATATCACATTATATCAAATGAAAACATGCTTAAGCTAGACTAAATAAGTTAATATCTTTTAATTGTTCTCTCCTACTTTAGAAAACTATTTATTAATTGAACGATAAAATATAATTATATACTATTGAAGGTCACTCTGATATAATAAAGTTTTCACGTAACTGAAACTAGCCTAGAAAACTGCACTACCTTAAATTATTAACCTCCCTCATATACCCTAGATTAACATGGAATATATAGAAGTTAGATTTATATGGGATTTCAGAACAATATGTATAATGCGGATTCCCCCGCGGGAGAAACACTCCCGCCGGGGAAGGTATCGCTTATTCGTGGAGGGGCAAGATCCCCGGGCCCCTAAGCCCGGGAAGCTTGTCTCTGACAAGGGAACCAAGGGTGTGGTTAGCTTCCTACCCCCAAATCCGGTTGATCCTGCCGGACCCGACCGCTATCGGGGTGGGGCTAAGCCATGGGAGTCGTACGCTCCCGGGCAAGGGAGCGTGGCGGACGGCTGAGTAACACGTGGCTAACCTACCCTGAGGAGGGAGATAACCCCGGGAAACTGGGGATAATCTCCCATAGGCGAGGAGTCCTGGAACGGTTCCTCGCTGAAAGGCTCATGGGCTATTCCCCGCTCATGAGCGCCTCAGGATGGGGCTGCGGCCCATCAGGTAGTTGGGGGGGTAAGGGCCCCTCAAGCCTATAACGGGTAGGGGCCGTGAGAGCGGGAGCCCCCAGTTGGGCACTGAGACAAGGGC
>Ga0208313_100270_pt1 | contig 15011 bp, 14 predicted proteins | sample OSP_15_2_FD_187142 | JGI IMG/M metagenome (GOLD analysis project Ga0208313, IMG submission 187142) | Extremophilic microbial mat communities from Yellowstone National Park, USA - OSPB_Slides-mat_host_7_15 (SPAdes) (version 2) | ecosystem: Environmental > Aquatic > Thermal springs > Hot (42-90C) >... | reverse complement strand
TCGACGAGGCAGAAGTTATAAGGAGAGCTTTAGTAAATGAAGTAAAGAAGGCTAAAGCTAAAGAGCTAGAGAAGGAGGCGAAGGAAATTAAAGAAGTCCTGAGTAAAATACCTATCGAGGACGTAATCAAGGAAATTAGAGAAGACAGGGATGAGCGTTAAATAAAGACTAATGGAGATAATACTTGAGCCACGCGTTATTTAATCCTAGGTAGATAACGCTTGAGTTACGTGTTTGATTCTTCATCAATTTATGCACTGCTAACGAAGGGTAAAATTGAACTTCTTGGAGGAAATTATACAGTATTTCTGGCTAAGTTCGAGCTGGGAAATATAGTTTGGAAAGAGGTACTCCTTCACAAGAGGATAAGTAGAGAAGAAGGGTTAAGATTACTCTCTTTCATTTCCAAAGTGCTGAATACCATGAACCTAGAGGACGTAAACTGCAAGGAGACCGAGGAAATTGCAATGGATTATGGCACAACTTTTTACGATGCTTCCTACGTTTGGTTGGCAAGGAAACTTGATTTGCCTTTAGTCACTGAGGATAATAAGCTCAGGAAGGCAGTAGAGAGGGAGTTGAAAGTACTGTCCACTAAGGATATAAAGTGAGAAATGTAAATATATATAAAGACAAAATCTTTAAGTTAATTAAGATGAAATTAATAGAAATTCTAGGATGCGAGTCTTTCTAATTAGCTTAAAAGTATGAAAATTAAATATGCGTTCAAATCTATTGGATTAACTAAGAGAATAGCATGTAGAAAACGTGAATTATCGATTAGGGAAAACTTATAATTAATAGTTGTAAACCATTTATTGTGACCAAGAGTTATTTAATCCTAGCCTACGCAATAACTCCAGTTCACGTGGGAATGGGTAGAGCTCCAGGCGTAGTGGATTTACCGTTCCAAAGAGATTCAATAGGTTATCCAATAGTCTATGGCTCTAGCTTTAAGGGAGTTTTAAAGTCAACATTAATGAGTAAAGACAATAAGCTTGCGAAGTGCGTATTTGGAGCAGAACCAGAAGATTCTGAGAAGTACATGGGTAGGTTTATAGTTACTGATTTCATACCAGTTTTTTACCCTATTGCCAGTCTAGATGGATACGTTTATGTTTCTACTGATTACTTGATAAAGAAAGCTGAAGACATCTTAAGTGTGGTTAGAGGTGGTACAAATAATAATATATATAATAAGAATAACAAAGGAGAGGAAGTAAATATATTGCTTGGTAGATTAAAATCACCTTATACTCTTACTCTCACTGAAACCGTGAAAGGTATAGGTAGTTTAATAAAAGACAAGGTTTACGTATTCGATAACGACGTAGGGTTACAAGTTATTGAATCTTCACTTATAAGAGTTACGAGGAACGTATTAAACGATGAAACTAAAACGTCTCAAAATCTGTGGACTGAGGAGTATTTACCGCAAGGAACAATATTTATAGGAGGAATTATTGACGCCGAAAGAACTAACGAATTGTGTAAAGATGTTGGTGATGTTGATAATATACTTAGGAAAAACTTAGATAATATCTCTGTATTCCTAGGAGGTAAGGAAACTATAGGTAAAGGACTTGTAAGAATAAAGGTGATTTCATGAGCGAATTTGTTAACTTTGCTGCAAGTATAGGTAAAAGGATTATAACTGCAAATTGCCAAATAGAGAAGGACTCAAGCAAGCCTGGATTAGTTAGGAGAGCTGTTGATTTTCCTTCACTAATGTTAAGCTTAGGTTTTTCTCCAGCTTTCACGTTCTATATCTCTAAAATTGAGAAATATGAGAACGTGTATAAGGTATATCAGACTTTGAAAGGTAACAATGCCGATAATTCGGTTATATGTGAAGAATTACAAAAGAAAGAAAGTGCAGGCTATTCAGGTTATGTGGGCATATTACTGGTTACGTTAGAAAAAATAGGCAAGAATATTTCGGTCTCTCCGGATGTAAACAAATTATATTCAGCCTTAATTGACTTAGCTACTAAAGTAGACTTTAAGGACGAGAGAATGATATTACCTTACTTGAACGAGATAAAGAAGGTTATGGAGGCGTTACCATATGAGTGAGGGCATAATAAACTTAACGGGATTAGAGAGAGAAGTTGACAACCTAGTTGAACAAAGAAGGCTAGTAGCTAGAATAAGGTTTAAAGGAACCACTCCCTGGTGGGGCGGAGACTATGAGGGAAATACTTCAGATCATGTGGACGAAGACGAAATAATTGGAAGGGTAAGATGGTTCTTAAGAACGGTCTATAATAGGTTTTGTGCTACAAACCTTAATAATTACATAGAAGCTGAAGAATTTGTATCAAAATTATTGGGCTCTACTAGTTCTAGATCATTATATACTATTAGGACAACTAATACAAGGCCGGTTGCCAATAATTGCATAGATTTACCTAGAATTAGACTTGCCACTCAAGGTAGAAGAGATACGGAAAATCTGTTGCCTAAGAATATTCAAAATCTTACTGTCGAGATTTATAGAAATAGATCATCCACTTATGATGAAATTATTGTAGGTGCTTTAATTCTGACCTTAGTATTTTTAGGAATAGGCAGAGGTGCTAATAGGGGCTTCGGTAGATTTGTCCCAAATACTTGCCCTAACATCGCAAATAGTATCTGTAACAAAGTCTTACAGGGAGATGTAAGAGGAGCTTTTGATGAATTCTATAACACCTTTAGGAGAGTTACTAATTGTAATAGAGTGAATTCTTGGGATCAATCGGCGGTACCGTTAGCGCCACTCACTGCTGGTTCTATAGATTCTATTAGGGTCATACAATGTAACATGGATCCGTGTAATCAGATGAATGTTATTCAGAACGCTGTAATGAAGGTAACATTTAAGACTACAGTTTTTAGAGCTAGGGCTACGGATGAAGGAGGTTATATTCACACTTTCATATTCGGATTTCCAAGACATTCTGAAGTAGCATTCAAAACTAATGTTAGTGGATATACACTTAATATAAATCCTCCTAATTTAAGTGACATTATTGGAAGGTATTTTCGATTAAATCCGAATATAAGAATCGATAAGAAAACAGGGGCAAAATATAAATCACTTAGGGGTATTACAGGGTATTATGCATTAAGAAATAATGATATTGCTGATATTAGAAGGCAATCAATGCATATACTCTCACCTTTTAAGGATAAGATTATAATGCTTCCATTTTTATCGTTACTAGATCACGAAATAGTAATTAGTGATATAGTACATATAGGGGTACATACTAATGGTAATATAGCCACTAAGATTAACGTTATAGTAAGACGTGTAACGGATCTAATGAAAGGAACTGGATTAAACCCTCACGAATCACAATTAGCCTCGAGGAATAATGCGTTAGCATTTGGAAATTTAAAACAATTGATCGAAAATTATACAAATGCATTACAGCATATGATAAGGTGTAGGTAATGGTAAACTCATTACTTAGTGCAATAAAAACTTACATTGATCATTTAAAAAACAGTAGTAATATCTCCAATGCTAGATTAGAGGCTAAGGAAAACGCGATGAGGCAACTGTCTTCATATAGCTTAAACCTTAGCCTAATTACTGCTTACGTTAACGATATGCGTAAGGCTTTAGAGAAGTCCAATGAGTGCTTTATAGAAATAAAATTTAGGACATTGCGTAAGTTTATTGCTGGATGGGGACCAATTTATTTTATAACAGAAGTACCTATGGCTTGGGACTTAATACTTGATGTTCCATATATTCCTGGTTCTACAATAAAGGGAATAATAAGGGACTACTTTATGGAACTAACGGGAGATAATAAGCAGACTTCTTGTGTTTTCGGAGATAATAACAGTGTAGGTAAAGTAATATTCTTTGACTCTTATCCTACAAACGGTGGAAAAATACTCATTTATGATATAATTAATCCTCACTATAAGGGAGTTAATAACGAGTACAACGTAATGCCGGTCCCCATTAAATTCCTAGCTATAAATGAAGGGGTTGAATTTACTACATTCTTAGCGTTTGACAAGAAAGAGTTAGAAGAGTGCGGTAAGAACGCTTTTAGTTCACTCTTACAATCAATTATTTTTTCCACAAGAATGGGTTGGGGAAGAAGGACTAGTAGGGGTTATGGTAATTTAGAAATTATATCTAAGCAGGTGGAATTAAAATGTCCGAGTTCTTAAATAAGAAAATAATAGCCTATTTCCACGATCCTCCTTGGAAGGTATGGGTAATTACAAGGAATATTAGAGAAGGTCACGAAAAGCAGGCAATAGAATTATTAAAAAAGCTAGGAATAGAGATAAACGAAATACCTCCAGAAATTAAAGCTGCAGACAAATTATCTTCAACAATAGATAGGTGGATTATCAACAAATTATACTCTAGTAACGCCGAGGAATATCAAGCTGGAGTAAATAAAGTAATGTTTAAGCTAAATATATTCTCTCCATCAAAGAGATTTAAATTATATAGAACCCAAATATCTGAGCAAGAAGTAGAGAATTATGAGAATAAACTTGTAAATATTATAAATAATGAAAAGGAAGAATTAAAATACCACTTAATTTATTTCTTATCCCCACTGCTTTGGTACGATTACTTCCCAAATACTCCACCATTAGCAGATACTAGAGTTCCTACTCACACAATATTCGACCATGCAACTGCTACTGCTGCAATGTTAAATATAATAGATTGTGAAGACGATACGTTAAAGTTTAAGGGTTCTATAGCAGTTTTAGAATTTCCATCTATACAAGAATTCATATCCATAAGTAGAAAAAGCAGGGATTTATGGGCATCCAGTTGGCTATCTTCAGCGTTATTGTGGAAATCCATAGAAGAATTTGTAGAAAAATACGGGCCTGACGTAGTTTTAAGGCCGGAAGTGAGTTTAAACCACTTCTTTATAGCTTGGCTTTATAATAAGGTTCAAAATAGTAAATCTGATGTTAAAAAATATGCAGAAAAGTATGCGGGATTAAAAGATGATCCTAGGATATCAATGATGAGTGAAAAGGTAATATTACTACTGCCGGAAGATGATACAAACAAGATAAAGGATAAGCTCAGAAAGAGCTTTTACAATGCGTGGAAGAGCATTGCAGAAGAGGCAATAGGCGAATGGGGAAAATTAAGTGAATATATTAGGAAAGCTATTGAAAATCCTCCAGTAAATCCTGTAATTAACGTAGTGGATGTAAATGATATATTTAAAGAGTATGCGCAAAAAATAGGACTTAAAGAAGTAAAGTGTAAAGAAGGAACATTTCCGTTAGAATATTCCCTATTCTTTGAATATTTGTACAGAAGAGCTACAGAATACAATAGAGTGAAATATTCTTACGGAAGTCTAATAAGCGACGTTATTACTAAAGTAACAGCACAGTCATATAAGGTGTGCACGGTTTGCGGTATTTTGCCTTCAATATTATATTATCACAGTGACGATAAAATAGATGATAAAGAAAACGACGCAGAGGATAATTTATGCCCATACTGTGCAATCAAACGCGAATTGAAAGGAGTTAAACTACTTAATGTACTAGAAAAACTGGGCATAAAAGTTTCAGGAATAAAATACAGATTTCCTTCAACGTCTGAATTAGCAATGGCAGACTTTGCAGAACATTATGTAAAAACGTTAAAAAGCTTGCCTGAAGTTGAAGAAGAAGTATTAGGCGGTAATATTGATGCTGTGTTCAAAAACCCTGCAGCCGCAGAAAACTATTGCAAGTGTTATGCCGGCGTAAAGTCAGCTTGTAATATCAGTGACGAAAAATTACTGAAGAACTACGGTAACTTATATTATGCAATTATTAAGGCCGACGGAGACTATATGGGCAAGGGATTTTGGAGTGGTATATTACCAGGCAAGAAAGATCGCATAACAATCAAGGAATACATGGAAGAGATAGCGAATTACCTAAAAGAAATAGGGGCAAATAACAATTTAGTTCAAAGTATAGTTAATAGCTCGTCTAAAGTAGAGGAAACTCTAATTGATATAAGGAAAAAGTTATATCCTAATCAGAAAATACATGATCAAATTCCACTTACTTTAGCGTACGCATATACGTTATCGAGATCTTTAACCGTTCAGGCTGTAATTGATAATAAAATATTACGCGATAATAATGCTGTACCTATATATTTGGGTGGTGACGACATATTGGCGTTATCGCCTATAAAGTTTAACGAAAAGTACGTAGTTTTAGATTCTGTAACTCAAAATAGAGAATCTTATTGGAGATTTGCAGACAACTCTAACAATAAATTTGACGGATTTAAGTCATATGCAGGAATGACGGTAGACTCTTTAAGAGCTTACGGTAGGAGTTACTCCGTATTTATAGCACATTATAAAGATCCCCTTCCCTTATCCTTATCAATATCAAATTACTTACTTGAGCTAAAAGACGGAGTTGAAGGAAAAGACGTTGTCTTCATATCTTCTGGCAGGGGAATTTCTAACTTTGATTACAGTATACTAAAATTCAGTAAGAGCGGGGAATATGACGATAGCCAAATAAAAATGGTAGGAGAAATCCTCGAATTGATGGAGAATAAAAAGAAGATAAGCAATAGTTTCATTTACGATACCATCAGTATAAGTGAATACAAAGGAGAAAAAGAGGTATTCAAACGTTTAGTTTATAAAGTAATTGATAGGAACACAAGCGATGAGGAAGTTGCAAAAGGCCTTTATAATGAGCTAAATAACATAATAGGAAATTATGTATGTAATGGTAATGCTTGTGAGAATAAGGAAACGTTCCTTAGTATAATTTACGCAGTATCTTACTTAAGGTGAGCAAACATGTATTTACTAATAAAACCTTTAGGTTCAGTAGTATTCAAGTGGGGAGGATATAACTCCATATTATTGGGAGGAGCTATAAATAGTGGCTATTTTGAACCACTACCTATGCCATCAACAATTTACGGACTTTTAAAATACGCATACATAATTACCAAATTAGGTAATGAGGCGCCTAAATTTAAAGGTCCACTATTATACGCTAAAAGCAAGGAAAAGCAAGCAATCTGCGTTCACGCATATCCTCTAGGACTGAAGTGCAATATTGAAGGAGAAGAGAAGGATATTAAAGTTGAAGAGGAAGATTTTGAAAGAAGAATAGGAATAGCAATAGATAGAGAAACTAAGATGACTAAGGAAGGCTATATTTATATGGAGAAAATGCTCGATTTGTATAAACTGTCTAAAAGAATACTGAACGAAGGAGGGGCTAAAAATGGAAAGTCTCCTAAAGAAGAGCCGGAAAAATATGGAATTTTAATAGAAATTGATGATGAAAATGTGAAAAAATTAAATGGGCTGATAGTGCCGTTCGGAGGAGAGTCTAGGCCTGCGAAGATAAGCGTAGAGGAGGTAAGTTTTAAAAAGCTAGGTAAAAGATTACTAGCTTCGCCCGCGATAATAGACAGAGGAGACGGTAGTAGCGTTGAATGGGGTTCAGAAAAAGTTAAAATAAGGATGCTTAAAAACAAAGTAACTTACAGACTATTATCCTTAGGTTTTGAAATAGACAAAAGACTCCAAATAAGGTTATCATTAATGCCGACCGTAGAGGTGTTATGTAATAAGGACTATATGGGTTACTTTACGGAAAAAGGTTGGGGCTCTATAATAGAAATTTAATTTATATAGTGGTAATTATACTAGTTATTAAGTTTATGATTTTTGTAAATGATATAGAAAATTTTACATAATTTTTCTATATTTTGTATTTGAAAAAGTTATAAACTCGTTGCAGTTACTATGAAAAAGACTATAATAACTTTCAATCCCTTTTGAAATGCATCTCCGGAGTACACGATTTACGACAAGGACGGCATTAACATCTTTCAATCCCTTTTGGGATGCACCCCCCGAGGCAATGAAGGCGGTAGCTAAACTGCCAGCACACTTTCAATCCCTTCTTGGATGCATACAGCAATATTGCTAAACCGTTGACAATGGGGTTATCGTAAGAGAAGTGGGCTAAAGCTATTCTCCTCCACTTTCCGTTAACCTTGTGGTAAATTCCCTTCTCAGTAAAAATGTCGAGTAGCATGTGTGAAGGGCCTACTATAACCCCGTCCAGGATGGTTATTAACATCAGTTCAGTAGGTGAGTATAATAGGAAATATGAAGCGAGGACTATCGGCAAGGAGGTTAATAGCCCCCAACCAATACTCCTAGGTAATGTGTGAGTTCTAGGCGTTCTTGAGACGTATTTTCCCCTTATTTCGTGACCCAGGTAATCAATAACGTTGTTTGCTGTTACGGAGATAATCCCTGAGATTATTATAACTTCAAGGAAGTCGTTTAAGATAAAGGAGTCAAGCAATGATAGTAAGCCTAAAGAAAACACGTAATGCGTTCTTAACTTCATCAGAACCTCCTCAAAGCATCTAACAAACTTTTTAGTAATTCTACTCCTGCTTTGACTTCATTTTCTAGAGGTTTCTTTAGCGGGAGTATTCTATTAGTTTCGAATTTCAAGTGTAACCCTGTATTATCACCAATTGGATATAACCATACTGAGATCTTATCCTTTAACTTTCTATCATTATAAATCTCCCATACAATATCAACATTGTTGAAATACACTATTGCATTGTACTTGTTGTTAATAATCCATGATAAATTCCCTGCAACTTCTACACTCTTTACGTCATAAAATAGTCTGAGCACCCCATCCTTTACCCCCTCTGCTTCATGTTTAACAGGGCTCAGTGAACCTAAATCCTCGTCCCCAACCTTTTAGAGAGCTTCACTTTACCAGATAAATGATCTGTATGGGTGTGAGTATCTATAATATAAGCTATCCTCATCCCCATTCCCTCCATAATCTTAAATATCTCCTCAACTAATTCATACTTAGGGTCTATTAAAAAGAGTTCCCCAATTTGGTTACATCAAATAAATAGCAATACACCATCCTATTGGGGAAATTATTTGCCTGAAAATCATGAATTGCGTTTGGAAGATGCAAAATATAAACGCTATTAACTCAATGAAAACCTCCAATAAGCCTTGAAGTGCTCAATTGATTGAGTAATACATCCCCTACAAGATTCCACCACAGCTGAGTCCTCGCCTGAGAACAACAATGTAACGGATTCATCGAATATCAAATACTTAGATTCTAAGTTATCAGCAAGAGAGTATTTAGCGCTTGACCCCTTCACCTTTGATTCCTCTCCTCTTGAGGTTAAAACGAGGACCTCCCCTTTGAATTCCCTGATTATCTTTAACAACCATTCAGGTATTTCTGGAAAACAGACCATAACTTTCCTCGAGGAGTTCATTAATTTCTTTGTGAAATTTATTATGGTTCTCTTTCCTTCTAAGTGAAGGGATTTACTCGCCTCCTTGCTAATAGCCTCACTTTTAGCCCACTCCTTTATCTCATCAATTAAACCATCTAGCTCACTCTTATATTTCTCAAAGCTGAGTTCTGGATTAACTATTTTAACCTTCCTTGGCCTGCTCTTTATTACAATTAAGAAGCCCCTGTTTTCCAACCTAGAGCAAACTTCGTAAACTTTCTGATATGGAACGCCAGATTCATCTGCTAACTCCCTCATGGTTGAGACACACTTTTTAAGAAGAGTTATATAAACCATAGCCTCATATGGAGTGAATCCCAATCTCTCCAATTTATTAAATATTTCACCACTCACAGTGAATACTACTTATTAATTCCTTATAACAGTTGTTATTTGTGAAGTTCCAGTTCTTTATCTTCACAGTGTTGGTTTTGTTGACTGGCATTTATTTAGGCGTTTTCAGGGTAGCATATCCGCTACAGTCCACTTATTCTCTCTTCATTTATTTATCATTAATAGTCTTTGGATTCGTGAAGGGGTCTTTAAACCTTTTATCAGGCCTAATTTCTGATAAATATGGTAGGAAAGCTGCCTTGATTTCAGGCTGGCTTGTTGCTTTGCCATTGCCTTTGATTTCCTTTATAACATTTTCAAACGAGCTAATAACTATATTAACCTCCCTCATTGCCCTTAATCAGGCATTTACTTGGACAACAACGGTTACGTCTCAAATAGATATTGCAGGAAAGAGGAGGAGTGGACTAGCAGTTGGCATAAATGAGGCCTCCGGCTACGGAGGCGTTACATTAGGTGGACTTATTGCAGGTTTAGCCATCTATAAATCCCTCTCCCCATACATCTTCATGTTACTTGTCTCCTTGGTAGCGTTGTTCTTTAGCTCTGCAATAGCTGTGGAGACCTCTAAGTTAATACTTAAGAAAAGGTTTACTTCTAGTTCTTCTCTTTTATTACCAATATTAATAGGAATACCGGGCCTGCTAGAGAAATTCGTTGACTCCTTTTATTGGGCAACTGCACCTTTGTACCTTAAATCCTTGTGGCTTAGACCCTTAGATATAGCCCTCGTCATCTCCACTTACACCTTTACCTGGACTTTCACCCAACCGATCTTTGGCTTCTTATCAGACCTCGTTAACAGGAAAAGCGTAATACTCCTAGGTTTTGCCTCTATGGCTTTGGGAGTGATCCTTTTTCCTTATAACTTTTACATAGCTTCACTGATTAACGGGCTTGGCATGGGAATGGTTTACCCAACCCTTATAGCCCTTGTGAATGACGTAGTTAATGAAGCTATAAGGGGGAAGGCCTTAGGGATTTACAGGCTTTTAAGGGATTTTGGGTATGGAGTATCAGGTGTTGTCTTGATATTTATTAGCTTTAGCCTGATTGAAGTAACGCTCTTGATAGCTTTATTACAATTAATCGCCTTCCTTATAATCCTAGTCATTAGAATAAAAGTAGTTGAATGACACAATTTACAAAGGAGTCCAAATTTAAAACAGTTGGAGTAAACGATTAAAGAACCCTTTCAATGGTCAAGAATGGTCTAGTCTATTATACTTATGTTAATGATAGTTAAATTAAACAAGTTCGCCTTTATTCTCTCATCTCAATCATTTTACTTAGCTTACGATCAGGCATCACTTATCCCCTCAATTATTTAATGCTTTACATAGCATCTCATTTACATTTTTTGTCCTATCGCTTTCTGGAGAGGCTTAATAAGTTATAACTCGTCTTATAATAAAAGCAAAACTACGCAAGAAGCTCCCTGTATGAAAGGGATTGTACGTTTACTTCATCTAATGTTAAATGTCTTTGAAAATCGCTCAGATTATAACTCTTTGAAGTCATTTTTGCCTAGAATTAATAAGTAATTAAATAAATTACTTATTAATTATTAGATATAGTTATTTTTATTAAATTTTATTTTAATTTTATAACAAAACTATATGCTGATTTCCCAGTTATTCTCCCACCAATTAATGACCTCAACACTGAAGTTGCTCCAGGATATTTCCCATAATAAACACCTGTAATTTCTCCTGCCGCATATAACCCTTGGATGGGGACTTCATCCCAACTCAACACTCTTCCCATTAAATCGGTTGATAACCCGCCGAAAGTGAAAACTATACCAACGCCTACTGGGATAGCGTAAAAAGGGGGAATAATTGGCACTGCCCAATTAGATTTAGGAGGGGTAATCCCTTTAGTCCCTTTACCGTCTAATTTACTTGGATCAAACTCAATATTGTTAACTATAGAATTATTATATCTCTCTATGGTTTCCTTCAGTTTATCAATTGGTAAATTGCATTTCTCAGCCAACTCCTTCAATGTATTGGCAATTATAGGTTCAGCCTTATATCCCAATCCATCATAGAACTTAGGTACTTTCTCCACAATATCTTTACTTAAAATAAGCCAGGCCATTGACTTGGGTAAATACATAATCTTCCTTGTTACTTCCTCGTAAATCTCATCTGGTGTAGAGGAAGCCTCATCAATAAACCTCTCACCGTTTATGTCTACCAAAACTCCAAAGGGAAATACCATGACATAAGGTTCCGCGAAGTTCTCTGGTGCGCGTAAATCTACGGGCTCTACGTGAAGCAACGTAAAGTCTCCAGACAGCTTTGCCCCTATTTCAGCAGCCATGTTAATGCATTCTCCTCTATGATATTTAATGCTCTCAGCTATTGGTTTGAAATTATATACTTCCCTTCCCATGTATTTGGAAAGCATTTCCTGGTTCCCCTCAAATCCGCCACAGGCCAAAACTACGGCTTTGGTTTTGACCTTTACTGAGATTCCGTCTTTTCCCCTTAAATATATACCATTTATATTCCCCTCATCGTCCAGGGACAATTTCCAAGCAGTCGTCTCATAAAATACTTCAGCACCCAGAGATTTTGCAGCTAGGAGAAGTTTCTCCACTATCTCTATCCCACCGCCTTTAGGTCTTATTCTAGGTCTAGACTTTATTATGAACATTTCCTCAGATTTAGTGAACTCTACTCCATACTTTTTTAACCACTTCAATGTCTCTGGAGCTTCTTGCGCTAATTTCTTGACATATTCTGGAGACGTCTTTCCCTCAGAGAACTTTAAAAAATCTTCAACGAAGTTGTCCGCTAATTCGCTTTCACTTTTCATCCTCATTAAAGCGGTTGTATATCTAGTATTTCCCCCCACTCGGTTCATATCACTTCTATCTATGAGCAATAAGGAGATTTTCTTTCCTTCTTCTTTAGATTGCTCCAAAGCAGAAACAGCAGCTGATAGACCTGCAGCCCCACATCCTACGACTATAATATCGTAATAGAACTCTTTTTCTATGTCACTCATAAAGGGTTTTAACTACATTTTTAAATAAATCTTTCGCTCTCACATGTGAGGTAATATATAAATTTTAATGGTTTTTTCCTAATTTTGTTGTAACTGGTTGAAGGAAAATCTGAAATAATTGCTCTACTACTTAATACTTGATGAAATCGGAATTACTATTAGGATGGTTGGGAGTCTCTTTAGGATGGCTTTTCGACACATATGAAATTTCACTGAACTCCATAATAATTGTGGCTATTTCTAAGGAATTGAACTTTACATCTATACAGTCAGCAGTTATTGCAGGATTAATACTATTATCCATAGCTATTGGTGGGATATTATTCGGAGTTGTTGGTGATAAAATAGGCAGGAGAAACACACTTTACATTACTATTGGGACTTATGCTTTTGGAACATTAATGAGGGCTTTAACTTTTAATTACTTTTGGTTAATTACTTGGACTATAATTACAGGTATTGGGTTAGGAGGAGAATATGGAGTAGGCCAAGCACTTATAACAGAGATTTCACCAAAAGAAAGAAGAGGGTGGTGGAGTGGTACATTTTATAGCTTCTTCGGTGTAGGGACTATTATAGCTTCTCTAGTGGGGATATTTTTAATACCAACGATTGGATGGAGACTAACTTTTGTTTTTTCTTTCCTAATAAGTCTAATACCGTTAATTCTAAGGAAGTGGACTCCTGAGTCAAGTTTATGGAAATCGAGGAAGAGAGAGGAAAGAGGTGTACTATTAAATAACACTATATATAACCCCTCTTTCTTAAAGGTGTTCTTTAAATGCCTTGTAGCTGGGATAATCCAATTTTTTGGTTACTATCTTATAAACTTGGCATTACCTTTATATCTAACTTCAATTGGATTATCTTTAACCAGCGCTTCCTATTTTATCCTAATAATTGGTGCTGGTGTGTGGTTTGGAGGAGTTTTAGGTGCATACATAACAGACAGAATAGGGAGGATAAGAACTGGAATTTCAGGGATGATAATTGCTTCAATATCTTCTATATTGTTATTCCTTACTGCTTCATTTATACGGAATGAATTACTTTATATCTTGTTTTTTACAGAAGCAGCTGGATTTTCTATTAGTGCTCAAAACTTAGGTGTACTATTTAGCGAACAATTCCCAACAGTAGTAAGGAGCACAGGAACTTCATCAGCTTTACAAATAGCCAGAGGCTTCTCATTCTTTCCACCGATAATTGCTACATTAATGTATACATCTTACGGTTATAGTTTAGTTTTCCTAACAGGCTCTATTTTAACTATAACCTTAGCACTATATTATAATGCATTTAAGGAAACTAGAGGCATAAATGCAGATTTTTGATGTTATACACCAGCTTCTGTTTTCTATATGGAAACTCTAGGACATTTGGCCAAGTAAGTAGCTAAAATGATTGGCATATATTCGAGATATTAGATCATAATACCTTTGAAGACTTAATTAATTCTATGATAATTAAAAAGTAGTATTTTACGGTTATTCTCTATACGTTCTGAATCTCAGAAAACCAGTACCTAATTTTTTATTTATAGATCTTAAGTTATATAGTACTACGCTTTTACTTATTCCAAGATTTTGCGCTATATCCTTGAGGGAAGTTTTCTTAGGATAATCATAATAGCCTAAATTAATTGCCGTCTCCAATATTCTGATTTGGAGAGGTGTTAAGTCCATAAAATAGTAGGGTTCAAATGCATTGGTTTTAATCTCCTTTATTTTAATTAAGTTACTAAGATCCTTTATAATATCATTTTTTAACTTTACAGGTACTGCAAAATCCCAATGTTCCATACCGTTCCAAGTCTCTTCACTTATAAAAATTGCACCTCTATTACCCAACAAGTTTAAGATAGAAGTTTCCTTTATATCTTTGGTAACACTAATTAAGTAGCTCTTTCTATATTTTTGCATTGAGTTAATTATAAAGGTTTTATGAAACTTCTTATATTCCTCAATAACTATCCTCCTTTTGTTTCCAGGAACAATCATATTAACTCTCATGTATGGCCAGACTAGTTGATAATAGAATACTTTAGTCTTAACTTCGTAGTTGTTAGACCAGCAGTTATCATGAATGCCACTCAATTTAATATGTATATAAGGATTAACGTCATTTTTCATAATTTTATATAGCATAGAACCTTTATAAATAATAATTGATTTCATGTTTTATCAAGCTTGTTAAATCCCATTATTAAGTGGTTTATTTTGTAATCAAAGGCTTGCAATTTCATAATCAATAATATTATGTAGTCCTTACTTATCAGCATTCCTGTATATTAACCTTAGGA
>Ga0208313_100267_pt1 | contig 15110 bp, 8 predicted proteins | sample OSP_15_2_FD_187142 | JGI IMG/M metagenome (GOLD analysis project Ga0208313, IMG submission 187142) | Extremophilic microbial mat communities from Yellowstone National Park, USA - OSPB_Slides-mat_host_7_15 (SPAdes) (version 2) | ecosystem: Environmental > Aquatic > Thermal springs > Hot (42-90C) >... | reverse complement strand
GCCATTCAGATATAGGCTTTTTGCTTGTTGAGGTTTTAATGTCTTTAAGATCTTTCTTTAAAACTTTATTTGGATATTCTCTGAAGTTATTGAACAATATTATCCATCTCTTTTCTTTTGGTTTTAGGTTTTGAGGATTATAAATATATCCCTTCTTAGCTAATTCATTATATTCATTAAAATCTACTTTTTTAATTTCAACAGCTGTGAATTCACCAAATATTCTAGGTGGTTTTCCCATTTTTGCTTTAGTCATAACAACACATACAGAACCAGCTTTCAAGGTATAAATCCCACGTTTTCGCTTCAGAAAATCGTAAACTTTAATCTTTCCAGCAGAAGCTACTTTTCACCACTCTTCATCAGCTAATACAATGGCATGCTTATTCATAATTTAATAATATTATGGACATAATTATGTTTTATTATTATATATCAAAAAATAATTGACCTATCTTTTTCTTTTTTTACACATGTCAAAAATTTATCACTAAATTCATCGCAATTTTCAGATGAAAATATAATTTATTTTACTTCTTTTGCTTTTCTTCATGTTCAGAAATTTTTCATATTGTTCTATTTCTTCTTTACATATTTCCTGTAATGAGCAACTTTTAAGATGAACGTCCCATTCATATACAGGACCAGTAAAGTCTCTTTTAATTTAAGTTCATTGATATCTCTAAACTCAGTTAAATACTCTTATAATTCTAAAATCGTTACATTAAAAAGCCCATCAGTAACTTTAGGTCCATTGCATCAAGGACTTTTATATAATATTGTAGACTTAAGCCAAGAAGTAAAGTATTAGCCTAACCAATCTAAGATCGCATCTATTGTTACCCTTATGTTTGAATTTGTGTAAAAAGTTGCATCTGGATTTGTTGGTGGGACTACATCTCTGCTATCCTGTACCAGCATTCCTATTTTCTTTAGATGAACAACACTCTCTGCAACTTCATCAATATCTATACCAACATTATTCGAAATATCTCTTATAGATACCCTATGTGGATTTCTCCTAACATATTTTAAAATACTCCATTGTTCTTTACTTAAGTAAGGCAAGCCATCCTTGAAGATCATTAGCTTATTTGAAGGAAGTTCTACCCAGTTTTCCCCACCTGTTATTTCTTCTGTAGCTATTATTGTAGCAACTTCATCCTTGCCTTTCATGCTACTTAGATCAACTTCAAAATCTTCATCATTCAGATGGACGATAACATTATGTGGTGGAATCCTAATAGTATAATTGAGTCTTCCGTCTTCAGATCTAAAGGCAAAAAGATATTCACCATCACTCATAAGAAAGTTGAATACATGTGACATGCTACTAAATTTTCTCGCTTCCTCTTCGATAACTCTAGCTTTTTCATTAAGACTTGCATTTCTACCAAGCTCTCTTAACTTATCAAGTATTAGACAGAATGCTCTTTCAGAATCTGTTTCGCCAATTGGTTCATAGAACTTTGGATTCGGCATTTCTCCATCAATTGTCCCATTGTGTGCGAATACCCATTCTCTGCCAAAAAGCTCTCTAACGAATGGATGTGTATTGAAGTAAGCACGTTCACCTCTAGATTTAAATCTAACATGGCTGATAACAATCTTGCTTCTAATGAAATTCGATAATTTTAAGAACTCAGCCATGGGGCTCTTATCTGAGGGTCTTGGCTCCTTAATTACACAAGCGGAGAAACCGTCTGGATAAAAAGCTACACCCCAACCATCCCTATGAATTAATCCTCTTTTTATAAAACCACGCCAGATAAAATTTACGGTAACCTGCTTGTTACAAGACATTCCAAAAAGTTCGCACATAACACTTCATAACATATTAGGTAGTTGATTTATAAAAAATTTTAATTTGCTATATTCTTGGAAACAGTCTTTTACTCAACTTATTTAATTTTTCTATCAATTTTCTTCAACACATTTGATACAATTTTCTAAAAACTTCTTAAAGGTCTTAATGATTTTTTATTAAGAAGTCTACATTCTTCTAAATCTTCTAAAGAAATATATTATAAGCTTAGGATTCTTTGACATCATTCTTACCTTTGACCAAATCGTTATATAGAGCAATAAACTTAGGTACAAATCTGTTTAAATCCTAAGAATCTCAGCAAATTTATTCAAAATATTAACTTCACTTATCTATGATACCGTAAATCAAAAAATGTAAGTTGTATCTTGCTATGATATTTAATTTATTAGGAAGAATAAGTATTCTTTACTGATGGAAAACGAATTTCTTAAGATTTACTCCAATTTAGCAAACTATCACATAACCAAAAACGTTGAGTTTCTAAAAAGTGATTCTGGAAGAAAACTTTTAAAAGAAATAGAGCGATTCTGTGAACTTTGGACTGAAGCAGAGAGTGTGGTTTTGAGAAATGCCAAGGAAAACTCTATAATGCGCTTCATAATCGACTTTGTTTGGTTTCCTTCGATATTCTCATTGCCAATGAATATCCTTGTGAGCACATCAGATAGTGTATCTCGAACGATTAGATTCATTTTAGAAGGGTTGGAGCTAGGTCTTGTTCTTGATTGTGAACATAATTTCAAAAATCTTAGCTTAGAAGACAAACTTATATATGCTAGAGAGTTTAATAGTAAAGGATCATTTCGTTTACTAGAATACAGAGATAAATCTAAGAGTGAAATGGAATCTAGTAATAAAGAATCTGTTAGCTTAATAGAGTTCCTTGAAAAACTATTGGAAGAAAATACTTTACGTGAATTAAAGAGATTTTACAGCAAGCTTTCAGTTAAGTGGTCGCACGCATCGACTTATTTAACTAATTTAATGACTGATACTTCAATAAAAGAATGGCCTCCGCCAACAGTTCTATACTTTCCTCCTCTAGAAGAAAGAAAAGATGAAGTTGATGAGCTAATAAATATCTTAAAAGATTTTAACCAATATGCGCTAGTTCTCATAAAAGAATGGGAAAAAAGATATGTAGAGGATAAAATGTGAAGTAAACTTTTTCGATGATAACAGCCAATCATTTAATATTAGGTAACTCTTTTATTATGCTTAATGATGCTCTTATTGCTTTAAATCTTTAAAACGTTTTATTGTATAATATAAAATATGGTTGTGTGTCCTTACTGTAAAACAAACGTAACTAAATAAAGTAAAAGCTGGAAGTATGGTCAATTTACTGTTAATGCTTATGAATGCCCAAAATATAAGACCCGGTTTTGGGAATATTATAAAAACGGAAAGCATAGTTTTACCTTGAAATTCGAAAAAGGTAAAGGATTTGTTAAAGCATAGTCCATGTAAATTTAATTACAGATTAATTTGATTCCTTTTCTTTGTTAAACTTTTCTTTAACAAATATTTTGATTTTATAATAAAATCTTAATTTTAGCTAGGTTTTTAATAGTAAAAATATTCAAGATGTCATTCTCAATTATTATAATTGGATTTTATATTACAATTTTATAATTAATAATTATCTGTATTTATGAAACGAAGTTCTAAAGATTTTTAAAGATATAAGGCGTTGTAATAATATGGTTGGCAAATATTCTGTACGAGATGTTCTCTTAATTACTTCATCAAAAAATTTAAACATAGGCTCTAGTAAGGTAGTAGAAATCGTATATTTACCAATTCTAAAAGATACTTATGGTTTTCCTACAATCTATAATAGCCAATTAAGAGAGGCTAAAGACTTTTCGTTCTTTAATAAAATATTTAAAGATATTTTTCTACGATGGGAGAGATGATGAATAGATTTATTGAATCTTTCAAATTCCCTCTTGAGGATATTAATAAATTTTCCGCTAGTGAAAAGCGAGGCGGAGGAAGGCCTGATTTTTGGGAAATGGTCTTTTGGTGGACTAGGAAACCTCTGATTGGCGCTAGATCCGTTATAGCAGGCGCTCTTCTACCAGAGAACTTTAATACTATTGAATTTAAACATCTTGTGAGACTTTCTGGAGATAAAACCCCTCATAGAGAAAACCCTAAATTAGATATTTTTAATAATTTAAAAGAATATTTTTCTAAGGTTAAACTTCTTGACCCTTTTGCAGGTTTTGGTAGCATACCTCTTGAAGCCATAAGACTTAATTTAGGCGAAGTTGTGGCTGTTGAATTGCTTCCAACAGCTTATATTTTCCTTAAAGCAATTCTTGAATATCCAAAGCAATTTGGTGAACAATTAATTAAGGATGTTGAAAAATGGGGTAAGTGGATTATTGATAAACTTCGCGAGGATCCGGATATAAAAGAGCTTTACGATGAAGATATTGCAGTCTATATTGGCTCTTGGGAAATTAAATGTCCTCATGGTGATCATTATACGCCATTGGTCGGTAACTGGTGGTTAGCTAGAGTATCTAAGAAGTCAAATGAAAATGAAGAGGAAGAAAGTGAAGAAGAGAGGGCAAAGATTCGAATCTTTCGCAGACTTGTTTGGATGGAGCCTTTTACATCTTCTAATTTTATTGGCATAAAAGTTTTAGATTTGAATGAAGAGCTTAATAAGAAGGAGATTGAAGCTAAAGTTAATTCTAAGCAAGGAATTGTTGAAGTTTCTGGAAAAGTATATAATGTTCCCAAAGCGAATATAGATGCCAAAAGAGAGATTGCAAAATGTTTGGTATGCAATAATATGATTGATAACAATAAGGGTAAGAAGTGGTATGTTAAAGAAGCTCTAAAAAAATATAATGATAACCTTGAAAGATACCTAAGAGGAGAAATAACATTAGAAAATCTGAAGAGGAGCATAGCTAGGCCAAAATTGCTAGTAAGGGTAAAAATTGTTAATGGAAAGCTTAAATTCGAGCCTACAACCAGCGTAGATGAGGAGAAGTTATGGAAAGCTACTGAGAAGCTTAAACAATTATGGGGTGACCCACACATACCTACAGAACAGTTGTCTGAGTACGAAAGTAGAAGCATATGGGTGCTTCCGTATGGTTTTGATAAGTTCTATAAGCTATTTAACCCACGCCAACTCCTAACCCTAGTGAAGCTGGTCAAGCTGATCAGAGAGACTGGTAAGAAGATTGAGGAAGAGAAGGTGAGAGAAGGGTGGAGCAAAGAAGAAGCATTCAAATATACCGAAGCAATAACAACATACCTAGCAATAGCACTATGTAAACATGCTGATTATAATTCTATGGTATCTGGCTGGCAGCTGTCTTATTTAATTGCAGCTCATAGTTTAGCTATGAGAGGTATTGCTATGATTTGGAATTGGGGAGAGTATAACCCATTTTCTGATTATACAGGTGCAATTTCTTCTATGATTAAAAGAAATGTTGTCAACGGTTTGTCTTATCTCGTTTCTGCTGTTTCTGGTAATTCTGTTAGGGTTAGAGTTTTGATTGATGATGCCACTGGCCTTGGTAAGCATGGTGGAGGGATTTTCGATCTCATTGTTACCGATCCTCCTTATAGGGATGATGTGCCTTATACAGAGCTAAGTGACTTTTACTATGTTTGGCTAAAGAGAGCATTAAGCGATGTTAGGGAGTTTTACGGCATTACAAAGCTCGCTCCAAGGTTTCATAAAGAAGCATTCTTTGATGAATTTGGTAATGAAATAGAAACTCAATGGAAAGCTATTGCTTCAAAAGAAATTAGCGAAAATGAGGGGAGAATTAAATATTTTGGTATTAAGACAGAGGCGTTAGATTACTTCAAATATCTTCTTTCAGAATCATTTAAAACAATGGTTTCTAGACTTAAAGATGATGGCTTACTCATCACATATTATGCTCATACAAGCCCAGATGCTTGGGAGGCTCTTCTTGAAGCTGGCTGGCTTAATGCTAAAATGAGAATTACTGCTGCACATGCAATGGCTACCGAGTCTACTGAGAGTGTTATAGCTAGAGGTAAAGCAAGGCTTGATATGTCCATAGTAGCAGTTTGGAGAAAAGGTGTTTCAGGTGAAGTTCTAATAGATGAAGTTTATGCTAAGGCTGTAGAAGCTTGCTCAAGGGATGCGTATGAATATCGTAAAGCAGGATTTGAAGGAGTAAACCTATTTGTTGCAGTATTAGGTAAAGTACTTTCGCATTTCACACAATACGAACGTCTAATAGGTTTTAAAACTACTAGTAAAAGCCCAGTAAAAGATCTTGTCGAGAAATATATTTATCCAGCTACAACTGAAGCTATAGCAAGATCATACGGTGCAACGGGAGCAAAGCTAACTCCTGAATCAATGTTCTACTTACTAGCTAAAGTTCTAGTAGGTAGAAGAGCTAGACAGATAAGGAGAAGCTTAGATAGAACAACAGCAATAATACTTTCAATTGGAACTAGAAGTGATCTAGAAAGACTAAAAAACAAAAACATAATACAGCAAGATAAAAAAGAGAAAGAAAAGCATGATCTACTAGAGCCAAGATGGGGTTTGAAAAATCCAAAAGATGCAATAGCAGATGTGATAACAATTAAAAACCTAAATCCTAATATGCCAAGTATAAAAACAGCAATTGATATACTGCATTTATTGGAATATTTCTCTTTAACTTTACCTAAAGAAGGGTTTAAGAAAAAGAGTGATGAAATTAGAAGCAAGGAACCTCAGTTATTCGAGGAGGCAATAGCGTTAGCCAGAATATTGGCATCTAGCTTACCAACAGAAGATCCTGAAAAGGAGTTAACAAAACAAGTTATAGATGCTTTAGGGCTGGCGAGTCCAGAAAGTTTAGAATTCTTTATGAAGAGGTGAAGTTAAAATGCTGACAGGAAATAACAAGGTTAGAAGCGACGTATTTGAAGAAGCATTAGACGAGAAGATGGCTCCATCTCTTGGTGGAGTTGAACTAGGAAAAGAACATGAAATGTATGTCAATCCAGAAAAATTCTTCGAAAGAACATTAATCACTGAGCAAATAGTTAGCATACTAGAAAACATCGTTAGTGTGATTAAAGGTGAGAGCAGTAAGAAGATTCTTGTTCTAAATGCTTTTTACGGAGGGGGTAAAACACATACACTTCTAACAATTTATCATGCTTTAAAATCTCCTTATGCATTACTTAAGGCTACTCCTGAGAATGAGGATATAAGGAAACGTATAAATAAGTTCATTGAAGACGTAACTAAACTTCAAAGACCAGACTTAATAGTGTTTGACGGATACTTCTCAGAACTTTCACCATCGCCGATAAGTCCATCAGATGTCAAAGGGTATAAAGTTCGCACAATATGGGGATACATAGCACATATGTTAGGAAGCTATAGCCTTCTAAAAGAATATGATGAGAAACAAATAGCACCTGGAGCGAGCGAACTCTTAAAACTACTAGAGAATCGAAGAGTTATAATTCTTATTGATGAAATAGCATACTATATCAAAAAATTCCAAGCAACATCAGAAGAAAACTTAATCAAGTATAGTTCAGCTGTGGAAACTTTCATGGAGGCATTAGCGATAACATTAAATTTGGCAAAAAACTCAATTCTAATAATTTCTTTGCCTGCAGAAAGAAAAGAGGGAGAAATAGCAGTCGAAATAACTTACCAACAAATAAAACAATCAATTGAGAAAATATTCAAATCTCTCGGAAAAGTTTATACAGAATACATCGAGCCTATCGCACCTAAGAATATACCTGCGCTACTAAGGACAAGATTATTTGAAAGTATAGATAGCATTAGAGCGAGAGGCGTTTATGATATGCTTAGCAAGACTTATGAGGAAAACAAAGAAATTTTTGGAACTCAAGTAACTTGGATTGGAGAAGTAATAAAGACATATCCATTTCATCCACTTTACATAGATACGTTAAAAGACATATTAGAGAAACATGAAAAGTTACAGAAGACAAGAGATTTACTTAGAATAAGCAGGAAAGTCTTAAGAGAAGTCTTGTGCGAAAGTAGACCCTACGATTTAATAATGCCCTGGCATATTGATCTAACTAAAGATCCTATAGGAAATACGCTAATGATAGGTGACTATCAAGATTTCAAGCCAATTATAGAAGAAGATATCAAGAAAAGGATTCAAGATTATAGTGAAAAACCTCTTCTTGCAAAGATAATAGCTGCAACACTTTTGGTAAAAACATTTGTTTATGGTGGAGGATTAGCAATAATACCACCAAAACCAGAAGCACTTCCCTCAGATAAGGATCTTGCACAAATGGTATACGAACCTGCAATATTTCAAGATGAAAACTGGATGCCAAAAGACATTGCAGATGCAGTAAAGTGGATTAGTGAAAACTCAATGTATGTTGTTAGGGACGATAGAACAGGTAGATTTTGGTTCACTAAATATGTAACTCCAGTAAAATATGTTGAAGAAAAGGCCAAAGGAGTTGACGATTTACGAGCGATAAATAAGGTCCTAGAGTATACTAAGAAACTTCTTATGGAGACAGCAGATTCTGTAACTAGAAGAAGGCCAAAGAGTATAACACCAAGAGTGTTTGATGCAGAGCTTTCGCGAGCACTTAGAATATGTGAACCAATAGATGAAGATGCTAAGAGATATGTTCTATTAGCATGCTTGGATGTTCCAGAAAAAGGAAATGAAAGAAGGAGTAAGCTGGAGGAGGTTCTTTATAAAATTACAAGTGGAGGTATAAGAAGCCATGCAAATACAATTTATGTTCTCTTCCCAAGTGCACAGAAACGTGTTCAAGAATCTTTATATTATGCAAAGATATTGATAGCATGCGAGGAAGTAGAAAAAGAAGGTATTATAGAAAAGTTATCGGGGATTTTGAGAGGTAAAGATGCAGAAATAGCTAAAGAGATTCTAAGAAAAAAGCTTGAAATATACAAAGAAGGTACTCTAGAAAAATTTATTAGCTTTACACTGAACATTTTTGATAGAATAGCTTACCCGGACTTTGATGAAAATAGATTAGCTAATATAGTTAAAGAAGTAGAGATAACATCTCAAGAAGATACTCTTATTACTACCGCTGAGAAAAGTTTATCCTTAACTAGTGTAGGCAAGCTTAAAGTAGACATGGACTTTGACACGTTAGAATTCTATCTAAAAAAGATAGGTATAGACATATCTAACGGCGAACCAAGAACTGTAGGAACCATAGTTAGTTATTTCTACTCCAATCCAAGAATGCCTGCTGTACCAAAAGATGTAATTCTAGATGCTATAAAAGATGGTGTAAAGAGAATTAGAATTGGAATTAGATCTAGAGGAAGAATATACTTCAAGAAGATATACACGGAACCTCCGCAAGTTTCTGAAGGTGAAACAGTTGGAATGTTGGATGACAACGACGAAGTATTACCATGGAGAATAGCTTTGGTAGAGGAAATGAAGGTTCTTAAAAAACGGGAATCCTTTGAGGAAGGTGTTCGTAAAGTAGAGGAATATGTAATTAAAGTTGCTGGCAAAGAAATTTCCGTTGAAGAAGTACTTAGCAATATAGAAAAATTCGATTTAGAACAGCTCAGATTAGCGCCAATAATCAAAGTAATTAAGACAGTAGCTGTTAAGCTCGAAGTGGACAAGCAAATAATTGAGTTGAAGCCAGGAGAATCATTTTCTAAAGAAATCTATGTAACTCGTATAGGTCCATATATAGGAGAAATACTTTTGAAGCCCTCTGCAGGTAAAATAGATAAGGATAAGCTAAAGATAGATGAATCTTTCACAAAAGAGAAAATTATTTGGATAATAGATGAGGTGCCCAAGCAAGCTGGTGAGTATTCATATGTATTAGAAGCTATAGATAGTAAAGGAATCAAATTAGATACAGTAGAGATCCGTGTTAGAATTTTAGGAGAAGAAGTAGGCTGGATGGAAGGAATACCTCCAGCAGGCGCCAAAGTTAGGGAGATGGAGATTGTGGTTGAGGAAGACAAATTCACACTTAAACCTTTAGACATATTTAAAAAGAGATTAAGTGGAGTTGCAATTATTTCCAAAGCCAATTTTAATATGATTATGAAAATTAAGGAGGAAGAAAAATCCTCAGTTGAATTAAACATTCATAACATACAGATCGATGATGGATTATCACTAATAATGACAGTTATTAATAGACTCCAACTTTTCAAAGTTGTAGCTTCATTAAGATTTGGTCTAAAACCTGTTAAAGGAGAATACTTTGTGATGCCTGAAATATCTGAAGATGAAAGAAAAGCGCTTTTAGAACATAAGGTAAAATATTTTATACATTCAGTTAAGTAAATAATGTCAGGTGAAATACAACGAATAATAACCTTTGGTAAGAAAAAAGTAGGAAAAGTGCATAGACGTTACGTAGATGTTATAAGAATATACCTTGGAATACCAGTAAAGGGAGTAAAGCCTTTTTTCGAAGCAAAAATTAGCAAAGAAACAACTAGGCTAGCTTTAGAACATCTAAAGGCTAGTTTTGAAGATGATGGAGATTTTTTAATCCTAAAAGGCGAGAATGTAGATGAAGTAGTTAGAAGATTGATAGTCTTCAGCGGAACAAGACAAACGGTCAACGAGCTTTTGGGAAGACCTCTGTTGGAAATAGTTGCTACAATGGGCGAAATCGAGTCGCTTTTTTGGTATTCTAGATTCATCAATGCATATGAAAAGGGCAATTACTGGGATGTTAACAGAGTTGCCAAATCATTAAAGATCTTATATAGGCTGAAAGTCAAATGATTGAACCTACAGAGTTAATTAAGTCTGTAATTGAGGGTTTCAGATATCATCCATTCTTTTATATATTGAGGAAAAGCATAAGCTCTGAAGACCCTGTATATCCATTTGTTCATCAACAAGAACTGATAAGTAAGCTTTTTGCTAGGCGGCCAATAAGGGTACTCATAGGAGACGAAATAGGTCTTGGTAAAACGATAAGCGCTATAATGCTCATCGAATATCTTCTTGAAACTGAAGGAGTTAAAAAGGTACTAGTTCTAGTACCAAGAATATTGATGCAACAATGGTTAACTGAACTTAATAGATTTAATCTCTCAAACATAATAAAGCTGGAAAGAGATGATATTGCAAAATATGCTGAATTAGGTTTCCCGCAAGGCATTTATATAGCATCAATAGATCTAATTAAAAGAGAGAACCATAAGGCAAAAATTTTGAATACAAGTTGGGATTTAGTGGTAATAGATGAAGCGCATAGAATTGGCAAATTAGGTGGCCGTGAAACACAGCGATTTAAACTCGTAAGTCATTTAATTGGTAAACCAAGCGTTAATCTTATAATGTTAACAGCTACACCTCATAGAGGTAAGCCAGAGGATTACATTGAAAGGCTTAAGCTAGTGGATCCATTCTTAAGAGCAGATACAAGAGAACTAGATAATCAAAAATTCTATAACTTGTGCATGGGTTCAATAATTTTTAGAAGAACAAAGCTCGACGTAAATGAAATCTATGAGAAATCAAAGATTTTCACAAACTGTAGGTTCAAGGCTAGAGTGGTAAATGCAAATAAGGAGGAAGTAGACTTTCATAAAAAACTTATTGAATTCTTACGCAGAAAGCTTCTACAATATTATAGCATGATAGGTGAGGAACCACAAGCTCTACCGCTACTCATGGCTTTAATAGCAAAGAGAGCATCATCAAGTCCAAGAGCTGCTATAATAACACTGGATAGAATAATTCAGAAGAGAGCACTAGTAGTACAACTTCTAAAAAACAAGGATAAAGCTGCTATAGAAAAAGACCTTAATGAAAAATCAAGCTTAATAGCTGATACACTCCTAGGTTATTCTTTTGAGGATAGCGGTTTGTATGAAGATGAAACAGAAGAAGTAGCCGATGCAGACGAGATTATAGGAAGCTTTGCTGAAGAATGCAATGTCTTTCTTGATGACGAGGATATTAAAGAGTTAACGGAAATACATAAATTAGCATTAAATATAAAAGGCGAAAAGGATTCAAGATTAGAGTCTTTAAAAAACATTGTCCTCGATCATTTAAAAAAAGGTGATAAAGTAGTGGTTTTTACAGAGTTTAAGGATACTGCTGAGTATATATTTGAAGAGCTTAAGAATAGACTTCCAAGGGATATCGTTGATAAAATGTCAATGCTTACCTCAGAGAAAATTATACCTCCACCTACATACGGTATGCATGCAAAGAAATACACTATAGAAGATGTTAAAAAATGGCTTAGAAGTGGAGATATACTACTTTTGGTATCAACTGATGTGGCGTCTGAAGGATTAAATCTTCAAGTAGCTAACGTTATAATTCATTACGAACCGACATGGAGCCCTATTAAGATAGTTCAAAGAATTGGGCGTGTTTGGAGATTAGGCCAGGAGAAAGAAGTTTATAGCTATAGCTTGCTATTAACAGTTGAAAGCGATGTAGCAACTTTAGAAATACTCTACGGAAAACTTCTTTCATGGATAGTATCAGGAATAGAGAAAAGTGTGCCTCTAGGTGAGGAGTTAGAAATAGATATGCTACCAAAGGATAATGCAACCTACAGCATATTACAAGTACCAATTGTAACTGAAAAAGGAAGGCCGCAGTATAGCGAGCTAAAGGCTTGGATAACTTTTATAGCCGGCGGTAAGGAAAAATTGGAAAGATATATTAAAGGGATAATTGGAGTATTAAAGAATCTTAAGGAACAAGCTGAAAAATTAGGCTTAATGCGGGTAAATCAAATAAAAGTGGATAAACTAATTAAGGATGGTATCGCAAGCTTATATGGGAAAGAAGCTGAGGCTACCCTTAAAGAATTATTAGTTACAATTGCAAAGTTACATAACTACGAAGTTGAAGAGAGACAATCAGGGCTATTTATTAAAGGCACGCATATGACTGGTTTGAAAACCTTACTTGATATTTATAGGGCAATTACATCTCTGCTAAAAGAAGTGGAAGTAAAATTTCCTGTAGTATTAGTCGCAAGAAAACCACCATTTGAGGATACTTTCCATATAAAAGAGTTACATCTGTATGAAACAATTATTTATGTAAATAGTAGAGAATCTTATTCAGAGGTTATAGGAATTGCCTTCAAGGACGATAATTCTACAGAGAGGATAAGAGGTTTACTTTTGCTAAAAATTCTTAACAAATTGTTAAGTAATATCATTGGTTCTGTAGATCAATTTTGGTATAAAGAAGAATATGAAGAGAACGTAAGACTACTAACTCTTTATAATTACCGAAATATAATGATCGACGAGTATGTAAATTATCTCAAGGAAATAGAAAAAACATTCGGGTTTTCACATAAAGGATGGGCCCCTATAGAAAGCGAAGATAAAGATGCTTCTTACTTCCTATCAGCTTCATCTAGATTATTAGGGATAATAATTGTAACAAGCGAGTCTGTTAAGGCAAGCCCACCACCTATCGCCGTTGAGGAAATTGAGAGAAAAGCTATGGAATATGCGATGGAATTTGAAAAGAAAAATAACAGGATCCCTGAAGATGTAAGTAAAATAGAACATTATGACATTAGGAGTACAGATCCAAGATCTGGAGAGATAAGATTTATAGAAGTTAAAGGACGATGGCCACTTGAAATAATAGTAGAACTAACTGAGCAGGAATATGAATATGCAAAAAGGTTAGGTAACGATTACTGGCTCTATGTAATTTATGGGTTCTCAACAGGTAATCCAAGACTGTTAATTATCAGAGATCCTATAAATAGAGCCAAGTGGAACACGGTAGAAATTAAGCGATATCGCCTCATGGGAGTTTGAAGTAGAATGAATCAACGAAAAGTACTTGAGCGTACATACGGTAAAGTAAAGATCAAAGTATACGGGGGTTTCAACGAAGTTGGTGGAAATTGCATCACTATAGAAGATAAAGATAGAAAAATAGTTTTTGATAACGGAATTAGATTCCCTGTTATTAAGAGATGGTATGGTGGTAGAATAGAACCGTTAGGTCCCTCGGAACTTAGGGCTATTGGAGCTATACCTTCCTTAGAGACATTCCAAGAAGCATCAACCCTTTATATCTCGCATTTCCATTTAGATCACACTGGATTACTTAATTTAATTCCGCCTGAGATTAGCATAAAGGTTCCAAGTACTAGTATTCTTGAAAAGACGTTGGCATCTTGGTATAAAACCTCACAGAACTGGCTAGCATATGTTCCACCAAATTATACGTCCGAAATTGAAGAAATCGAATCAAATAAAGAAGATGAGAATAATGTAATCGCCATACCTGTAAGCCACAGTAGTTTCCCAGCATACTCTTTCTTGTATTTCGGAAGCGAAGCAACTATATTTTATAGCGGAGACTTAAGAATTGAACCATTAACTGATATTACTAGTCAATTTGGTAAAACCATAGAGAATTTAAGCGTTGATAAAGTGGATGTAGCTTTGATAGAAGGAACAAACTTTAGCGCGGAATATACACCGATAACATCATCTATGTTTAGAGAATATGTTTCACTTTTATTAAGAGAGAAGGAACTTGTATCTACTTCTATAGATCCATTAGACCTAGAAACCTTCATAGCAATACTCGAATTATCGTTATTAATGAAAAGAAACTTAGTTATTGGTTCCATGAGACTTTTGTGGATGATAGATGAGATTGAGAAATTAAAACCTGGAGCGCTTGACAAAATATATATTAGCGAAGAACTTCAGGTGCCTACTCCTATCTCAATTAAAAATGTAAGCCTAGTTAATGAAGTTTTTAACAATACTGATAACTACGTCCTGTTGATTGAACCTGTAGGGCTTCTTGAAATATTTAGAAAATTGAAGATATGGAATGAGAATCTGAATTTAGCAGGTTCTTTTGTTATTCTAACGGATCCTGAACCAAGGGAGTCAATAAAAGAAGTTGAAGAAATAGCTTTGAGAACGTGGCTTCGAAGTTTTGGAATTCAAACCCTTAGACTAAGATTATCAGGTCATTACTTGCCATATCAATTCAACCAAATAATCAGCACGCTAAAGCCGAAACATTTAATACCAATACACACAGAAGAAACCGAACTAGTTACCAAATTATTTCAAAAGTTTACGCGAGAAAAATAGTTCAAAATTAAATGTTATGTAAAAAGATGTGATTATTCTAGTTATTAAATGATATATAATTAAAAATATAAAAAATTTCTAATTATACCTATGCTTTACTAACTTTTCTTACACCTTTTCCTTTAACAGGCATAAGCACAAAGTTCACCTTGTCCTTGT